>Ga0136614_10000276_pt1 | contig 23620 bp, 22 predicted proteins | sample AntDrymUQ2792106_2_FD_106643 | JGI IMG/M metagenome (GOLD analysis project Ga0136614, IMG submission 106643) | Polar desert sand microbial communities from Dry Valleys, Antarctica - metaG UQ279 (21.06) | ecosystem: Environmental > Terrestrial > Soil > Desert | place: Antarctica: Dry Valley... | reverse complement strand
GAGAAGCTCCCGCAGCGCAAGCACGGCAATGTGCCCCTCTGAGCATGAGAGCGGCAGCAGCGTTGCAGTGCGGGACGATGAGGCGATGAAGATCGAGTCGCCGCCGCTCCAGGTGATCTCGGGGGACGCGACGCCCGACGAGGTGGCCGCGATCACCGCCGCCCTCGCCACCGTGTCCGCCGAACGGGAAGCCGCGGCGCGAGCAGCGGCGGCGGTCGCCGGGGCGACCGGCGACGGGCTCGACGCCTGGGTCCGGGCGTCGCGGCTCACCGCCCGCCGCGCCGGGCTGATGCGGGGACCGTGGCGGCTGTCGGGCCGGATCGGCCGGAGGGCACGCGCGTAGCCGTGCCCGCGGTCCGCAACGCCGAGTTGATGACGGTCGGGCCCGGCGAGGTCGTCGTGACGTTCGCGACCGACGACTCCGAGGGTGTCGTCACCCGCGTCGGCGAGGCCGAGGTCACGACCACCGGTCCGCACCACGTCGCCCGGGTGACCGGCCTCGAGCCGGCAACGAGCTACCGGGTCGAGGTGGAAGGGGTCGAGCCCGACGAGTACCTGCCCGCCGAGGTGCGCACGCTCGAGCGACCCCCGGGCCGGCTGCTGGCGACGATCGCCACCGCCAACGACGTGCACTTCGGTGAGCTCGAGTGCGGCCGGCTCGGTAACGCGCTCGAGGAGGAGTTGGGACCGGTGTTCTCGAGCGAGCCGGGGGAGCCGCCCTACCCCGAGACGATGAACCGGGCCGTGATCGCGGAGATGGCCGCGCTCGACCCCGACGTCGTCGTCGTCAAGGGCGACCTCACCGACCGGGGCACACCCGATCAGTACCAGGCGTTCCTCGACGCCTACGGGACTCTCGGTGAGCGCATGTACCACGTGCGCGGCAACCACGATGCCATGACCGATCCGACGATCGCGGCCGACGACGCCCCGTTCACGATCGAGCTGGACGGCGTGACGCTGGCGGTGCTCGACACCGTGATCCCGGGCCTCGAGCGGGGCCAGGTGACCCACCACCAGCTCGACTGGCTCGATGAGGTGACGAACGAGGCGACCGGACCGGTGCTGGTGTTCGGCCATCACCACCTGTGGAACCTCGACGCCGACTACCGCTCCGACTCCTATTTCGGGATCAATCCCGACGACAGCGACGCCCTTGCCGCCGTCGTGGCCCGTCGCGAGAACATCGCCGGCTACTTCGCCGGGCACACCCATCGCAACCGGGTCCGCCGGTTCGCGCAGGCGCGCAACGTCCCGTTCTGTGAGATCGCGTGCACGAAGGACTACCCGGGGGCGTGGGGTGAGTACCGGGTATACGAGGGCGGCTACACGCAGGTCGTCCGGCGCACCGCCGCGCCCGACGCGCTGGCTTGGACCGAGAAGACCCGCGACATGTTCGCCGGTCTGTACCGCGAGTACGCCCTCGGCCCCCTCGACCACCGCTGCTTCACCGAGCTCTTCTGAGCTCAGCCGTCGGGCGGTCGAAACCCGTGCCGCCGACCCAGAGGTTCCACGCGACACTGTTTCATGCTCATCGCCCGCAACCTTGCCGTCGAGATCGCCGCGAAGACGATCGTCGCCGGGGTCGATCTCCAGGTGGCGGCGGGAGAGAAGGTGGGCCTCGTCGGGCGCAACGGCGTCGGCAAGACCACGCTCTTGCGCGCCCTGGGCGGTGCCGAGCAGCCCAAGGCCGGGCTGGTGCGACGCCCCGCCGCGACCGGGTACCTCGCGCAGGACCCGCGCACCGACGCGGTTGCTGACGACGTCAGCTGTCTTGCCCACGTCCTCGAAGGGCAAGGCCTCGCCCGTCTCCAGGACCAGCTCGAGAAGGCGCGCATCGGGCTCGACGAGGACGCCTCGACGGCCAACGTCAACCGCTACTCGCACCTCCACGAGCGCTTCGAGGCCGCCGGCGGCTACTCGGCGGAGTCGGAAGTGCGGCGCCTCGCGGCCGGCGTCGGGCTCGGCGGCGATCGCATCGACCTCCCGCTCGGCGCGCTCTCGGGTGGAGAGCGCCGCCGCCTCGAGCTCGTGCGCATCCTCTTCACCGGCAGCGAGCTGCTGCTCCTCGACGAGCCCACCAACCACCTCGACGCCGACGCCCGCACCTGGCTCCTCAAGCTCCTGCGCGCCTACCGCGGTGCGCTGGTGGTCGTCAGCCATGATCTCGACCTGCTCGACGACGCCATCACCCGGGTGATCCACATCGACCGCGAGACCGAGGACGGTCCCGGCACCCTCTTCGAGTACAAGGGCACCTACTCGCAGTACCTGACCGCCCGCGACCAGGACGAGGTGCGCCTCCGCAAGCTGCGCGCCCGCCAGGACGCCGACATCGCCCGCCTCACCACCCTCGCCAACACGATGCGCGGCCAGACCGTCAAGCGGGCGCGCCAGGCCAAGAGTCTCGACACTCGCGTGCAGCGCATGAAGAAGCAGCGCGTCGACGCCCCGAAGCGCAAGCGCGCGCTCAGCCTCCGCTTTCCGACGCCACCCCGCTCGGGCCGCACTGCGCTGGCTGCCGCCGAGCTCTGGAAGACGTTCGGCCCGCTCGACGTGTTTTCCGACGTCAGCTTCGACGTGGGGCGCGGCGAGCGCCTCCTCGTGATGGGGCTCAACGGCGCGGGCAAGACCACCCTGCTCAGGGTGCTTGCCGGGCGGCTGGTGCCCGACCTCGGCGAGGTGGCGCTCGGGACGAACGTCTCCGTCGGCTACTACGCCCAGGAGCACGAAGGCATCCAGGCGGGCCGCACGCTGCTCGAGCACATGGGCGACGCGTCGACCTCGATCGATAGCGACCCGCGAGCGTTGCTCGGGATGTTCGGCCTGAGCGGGCCGAAGGCGTTCCAGGACGCGTCGACGCTCTCGGGCGGCGAGAAGACGAAGCTCGCGCTCGCGCAGCTCGTTGCCGGGCGCCACAACCTGCTGCTGCTCGACGAGCCGACGAACAACCTCGATCCGCAGGCGCGCACCGCAGCCGGTGAGGCGCTGTCGACCTGGCCGGGAACGATGATCGTGGTGAGCCACGACGTGGAGTTCGTGCGCGCGCTCGCGCCGGACCGGGCGCTGCTCATGCCCGAGGGCATCCTCGACTACTTCGACGACGAGATGCTCCCCCTCGTGGAGCTGGCCTAGCCGGTCGGATCGGCCCGTATCCTTCCGCCCATGCAGGCGCTCGAAGGCCTCCGTGTCATCGACATGTCGACCGTGCTCGCCGCGCCCGGCGCGGCCCGGTACCTCGCCGACTTCGGCGCCGACGTGATCAAGGTCGAGGCTCCAGTGGGCGACGGCGTGCGCAACCTGGGCTGGCGCGACCCCCGTGACGGCGAGACCCTCATGGGAAAGGTTGTCAACCGCAACAAGCGCGCCATCGTGCTCGACCTGAAGACCGAGGCCGGCGTCGCCGCGATGCGCCGCCTCGTCGCCACCGCCGACGTCCTGATCGAAAACCACCGGCCGGGCACGCTCGAACGGCTCGGCCTCGACCCCACCGACCTGCTCGCCGACCACCCCGGCCTCGTCGTGCTCCGGCTCACTGGGTTCGGGCAGGACGGGCCCTACGCCCCTCGACCCGGCTTCGCCACCCTCGCCGAGGCCATGAGCGGCTTCGCCGCTATCAACGGAGAGCCCGACGGCGCGCCGCTCCTGCCACCGATCGCGCTCACCGACGAGATCGCCGCGCTCGTCGGCGCGTTCGCGGTGCTCGTCGCCGTCCGGCATCGGGACCAGACCGACGAGGGCCAGATCGTCGACGTGAGCCTGCTCGAGTCGATGCTCCAGTGCATGGGCGCGCTCCCGAGTGCATGGGCGAACCTGGGCGTCCTCCAGCCCCGCCTGCGTTCCGGCATCCCCTACACCGTCCCGCGCGGCACCTACCGGTGCGCCGACGACCTGTGGGTCGCGGTGTCGACGTCGACCGAGTCGGTCGCGCAGCGGGTCCTGGCGCTCGTCGGCCTCGCCGGCGACCCCCGGTTCGCGACGTTCGCCGACCGCATCGAGCACCGAGCCGAGCTCGACGCCCTGGTCGAGGAGTGGATCGCCGCCCGGCCGTCGGCCGAGGTGCTCGCCGCGTTCGAGGCGGTCGAGGCCGCGATCGCGCCCGTGTACACGATGGCCGACCTCGCCGCCGACCCCCACGTGCAGGCTCGGGACGCTCTGGTCGAAGTGGATGGGGTGACTATGCAGGGGGTGGTGGCCAAGCTCTCCCGCACCCCCGGCCGGGTCGTCCACGCCGGCCGCCCGCTGGGCGCGGACACCGAGGAAGTGCTGGCTGAGCTGGAGAAACGTCCGCCACGCAGTACGCCCCGAGGAGGGTTGGAGTAGAGAACCGCTGACGCGGGCCCCAACGATCTCCTCGGGACGAACTAGCCCACAGTATCCATCACTCTGCACAGGTTTTCCAGAGGCCCCTGTGGAAAACGCAGGTCGCGGAACCGGGGCCGTGCATGGCCAACCGCCCTGCGGTACAAGATGGGCTGGGTAGTCATCCACAGAGGGGGACCGGCGATGGCGGTGACGAGCGACGAGCTGGCGAAGGTCGTCGAGGGCCAGACCGTGACGTCGCGGTTCCTGGCCACGGTGCGGGCCCGCCCCGACGGGGTCGCGCTGCGCTGGAAGGACGGCGACGGCTGGGCCGAGTGGACGTATGCCGACTACGCCGAGCGCGCCTGCCGCCTCGCCACCGCCCTCGAGGGGTTGGGCGTCGGGCACGGCGACCGGGTCGTGATCATGATGCGCAACCGGCCCGAGTTCAATGTCGCCGACATGGCGGTGCTGCTTCGCGGCGCGACGCCGATCTCGATCTACAACTCGTCCGCGCCCGAGCAGGTGCAATACCTGGCCGGGCACTGCAAGGCCAAGGTCGCGCTGCTCGAGAACGTCGGGTTCCTCGAGCGGGTGCTCAAGGTCCGCTCCGAGCTGCCCGAGCTCTCCGAGATCGCGCTGATGGAGGACCCGGACGGCCTCGCGCCCGACGAGGTTCACTCCTGGGACGCGCTCCTCGCCGCCGACCCGGTCGACTTCGACCAGGCCGCGGCGATCGTCGCACCCGACGACCTCGCCACGGTCATCTACACGTCGGGCACGACCGGCCCGCCCAAGGGGGTGATGCTCGACCACGCCAACATCGTGTGGACGGTGGAGAGCCTGCGCCGAACGCTCGCGCACGTCGCCACCGAGGGCCGCCGGATGGTCTCGTACCTGCCGATGGCGCACATCGCCGAGCGGATGACGTCGCACTACCAGGGCGTCGCCCTCGGCTACGAGGTCACGTGTTGTCCCGAGGCGAGCCAGATCTCTGCCTACCTGCCGCAGGTGAAGCCGGAGATCTTCTTCGCGGTGCCGCGGGTGTGGGAGAAGGTGTACGGCGGCGTCCAGGCGGTGATGTCGGGCGATCCGAAGCAGAAGGCCGTCTTCGACGCCGCGCTCGAGTCCGGCGACGACCGGTTGCTGCGCCCAGTGCGGGAGCTGCTCGGCCTCGACCAGTGCATCTCGGCGATCACCGGCGCCGCGCCCATCCCCATGGAGGTGTTCAACTTCTTCCGGAGGCTCGGCGTGCCCCTAGCGGAGATCTACGGCATGTCGGAGTCGTCGGGCCCGATGACCTTCGACGCCATCGAGGTGCGCCCGGGCACGGTCGGTCGGGCGATACCGGGCTGCGAGGTGGAGCTGGCCGAGGACGGCGAGGTGATCTGCCGGGGCGGCAACGTCTTCCGGGGCTACCTCGACGACCCGGCCAAGACCGCCGACGCGCTCGACTCGGAGGGCTGGCTGCACTCCGGTGACATCGGGATGTTCGACGACGACGGGTACCTCAAGATCGTCGACCGCAAGAAGGAGCTGATCATCACCGCGGGAGGGAAGAACATCTCGCCCGCCAACCTCGAGGCCGCGCTGAAGTCGTTCCCGCTCGTCGGTCAGGCGTGCGTCATCGGCGACCAGCGCCCGTTCATCTCCGCCCTGCTCGTGCTCGATCCCGAGGTCGCGCCGGCGTGGGCGAAGCAGCAGGGCATCGGCGCCGCGTCACTGGCGGAGCTGGCCGAACTCGCCGAGGTCGTGGCCGAGATCGAGCGCTGCGTCGAGGAGGCCAACAAGCACTTCTCGCAGGTGGAGAAGGTCAAGAAGTTCAAGCTCCTCGGCGAGGAGTGGCTGCCCGACTCGGAGGAGATGACTCCGACGATGAAGCTCAAGCGCCGCGGCGTCCACGTCAAGTACGAAGTGGAGATCCAAGCGCTCTACGCCCGTTAGCTTCTCGAGGCTGTGGGGTGCGGATTCCGTTCCCTAAGGCCTCGAGAATGCTCGTTTGCGGCGGTGCTCGATGGCGAGATCGCCGATGTCGGCCATGATCTGCGACAGCTTGAAGTCCTTGGGCGTGTAGACGCGCGCGACGCCGGCGTCGGCGAGCTTGGGCTGGTCGGCGTCGGGGATGATCCCACCCACGACGACGGGCGCGTCGACGCCCATCTCCTGGAGCAGCCGCACGGTCTCGGGCACCAGCTCGAGGTGCGAGCCCGACAGGATCGAGAGCCCGACCACGTCGACGTCCTCGTCGCGCGCCGCCGCCGCGATCTGCTCGGGCGTCAGCCGGATGCCCTGGTAGACGACCTCCATCCCGGCGTCGCGCGCCGCCACCGCGATCTGCTCGGCGCCGTTGGAGTGGCCGTCGAGGCCGGGCTTGCCCACCAGGATCCGCACCGGGCCGCCTAGCTCCTTGGCCGCCGCCTGCACCCGTTCCCGCACCGCCAGCATCTCGTCGATCGGCGCGGTGGCCACGCCGCCGACACCGGTCGGGGCGCGGTACTCGCCGAACACCTCGCGCAGCGCCCCCGCCCACTCGCCCACCGTGCCCCCGGCCCTCACCAGCTCGATGGTGGCGGGCATGAGGTTCTCGTCGGCGGCTGCGACCCTCCGTACCTGGTCGAGGGCGGCCGACCACGCCTTCTCGTCGCGTTCAGCGCGCCACCGCTGCACCGACTCGATCTGCTCGGCCTCGGCGGCGGGGTCGAGCTCGAGAATGTGCGACGCGCCACCCTCCTCGTAGCCCGAGACCAACGGCGACGGCGCGGTCTCGGTGAAGATGTTCACGCCCACCACCGGAATCTCGCCCGACTCGATCTTGCGCACCCGCTGGGCGTGGCTCTGGACCAGCCGCCCCTTCATGGCGTCGATCATCTCGAACGATCCGCCGCCGTCGAGCACCCACTGGAGCTCGGCGTCGGCCGCTTCTTCGAGCTCGGTCGTCTTGGCTTCGACGACCTTCGAGCCCTCGAACAGGTCGTCGTGCTCGAGCAGGTCGCTCTCGTACGCCAGCACCTGCTGCATCCGCAGCGACCACTGCTGGTCCCACGGGCGGGGAAGGCCGAGCGCCTCGTTCCAACACGGCAGCTGGATCGACCGGGCGCGGGCGTCTTTCGACAGCGTGACCCCGAGCATTTCGAGCACGATGCGCTGCACGTTGTTCTCGGGCTGGGCCTCGGTGAGCCCGAGCGAGTTGACCTGCACCCCGTAGCGGAATCGGCGCAGCTTCTCGTCGTCGACGCCGTAGCGCTCCCGGCAGATCCGGTCCCAGATGCGGGTGAAGGCCCGCATCTTGCAGACCTCCTCGACGAAGCGGATCCCGACGTCGATGAAGAAGGAGATCCGCCCGACCACCGACGGCAGCTCGTCGTCGGTCACGCCGGAGTCGCGCGCCGCGTCGAGCACTGCCACCGCGGTGGCGAGCCCGTAGGCGATCTCCTGCACCGGGGTCGCGCCCGCCTCCTGGAGGTGGTACGGGCACACGTTGATCGGGTTCCACGTCGGAATGTTGCGGACCGCGTGCACGATCACGTCGACGGTGAGCCGGCGCGACGCGTCCGGCGGGAAGATGTACGTGCCGCGCGACAGGTACTCCTTCACAATGTCGTTCTGAGTGGTGCCCGACAGCTTCACCGAGTCGACGCCCTGCTCTTCGCCCAGCACGACGTACATCGCCAACAGCCACATGGCGGTGGCGTTGATCGTCATCGAGGTGTTCATCTCGTCGAGCGGGATGCCCTCGAACAGCTGGCGCATCTCGCCCAGGTGGGGCACGGGCACGCCCACCTTGCCGACCTCGCCCCGGGCGAGCTCGTGGTCGGGGTCGTAGCCGGTCTGGGTAGGGAGGTCGAACGCCACCGACAGGCCGGTCTGGCCGCGGGCGAGGTTGGTGCGATACAGCTCGTTCGACGCCCGGGCCGACGAATGGCCCGAGTACGTGCGCATGAGCCAGGGGCGGTCCCGCTGGGTCATGTGCCCATTGTCCTACTTCTTGACGTAGTCGTAGAACCCGGCGCCCGATTTCCGGCCGAGCTTCTCGTCCTTCACCAGGTCTCGCAGCATCGGCGCGGGCTCGTAGTTCGGGTCCTCGAACTCGGCGTGCAGCGCCTCGATGATCGCCAGGCTGGTGTCGAGGCCGACGAGGTCGAGGAGCTCGAGCGGCCCCATCGGGAAGTTGCAGCCGCCCTTCATCGCCGCGTCGATGTCGTCGCGGCTGGCGACACCGCCGGCGAGCAGCTTCACCGCGTTGTTCAGGTACGGGAACAGCAGCGCGTTCACGACGAACCCGGCCTGGTCGCGCACGTCGACGACGGTCTTGCCGCACGACTCGGCGAAGGCGCGGGCGGCCGCGATCGTGTCGTCCGAGGTCTTTTCGGCGCGTACCAGCTCCACCAGCGGGAGCACGGTGGCGGGGTTGAAGAAGTGGACGCCGCAGACCTTCTCCGGCCGGCCGGTCGCCCCCGCGATGTCCTTGACCGACAGCGTCGACGTGTTGGTGGCGAGGATGGCCCCGTCGCCGCAGATGCGGTCGAGCTCGCCGAAGAGCTCCTTTTTCGTGGGGAGGTCCTCGACGATCGACTCGAGGACGAGGTCGCAGTCGGCCAGCTCGCCCAGATCGGTGACGGTCCGGACCCGGCCCTGCACCGCGGCCCGTTCGGCGTCGTCGAGCTTGCCCTTCTCCACCTGCTTGGCCAGCGACTTCCCGAGCCCGGCCACCATCGACTGCGCGCCCTCGTCGGACCGGCTCCTGAGGGTCACCTCGAAGCCGGCCTTGGACGCGACCTCGGCGACTCCCGAGCCCATGATCCCGGAGCCGACGATTCCGACGCGCTTGATCTCCACGGACGTTCCCCCTGTCAGGCGAGGCGCTGACGTTACCGCCGGGTAGGCAAACGGCTCCAACTTCTCTGGTCGCGCGCGCTCGGCGCCCGGGCCATCCCCAGAAGGACTGGCCGGCCGCCGCCCTTCGGGTCGCTCGCCGCTCCCGCGCAATCCTGGCGACGAGCCGGTGGATGGCAGGCCTTCGTCCCGTAGGCTCCCGCGCCAATGAGTGCGAAGCAGGCGACGGGGACGCTGGCGCTGGTCGGCGGGGGCGAGTGGACCGAGGCGTGCCGTGGCTTCGACGCCGCGCTGCTGGAGGCGGCCAAGACGGACGAGGTATTCGTGCTCCCCACGGCGGCGGCGTTCGAGCACCCCGACCGCGCGGTCGAGCGGGCCCGGGCCTACTTTGAGGGCATCGACGCCAGGGTCAAGCCGCTGAGCGTCCTGCACCGGGCCGAGGCCGAGGACGCCGAGGTCGTCGCCAAGCTCGCCAAGGCGCGCTTCGTGTACCTCTCGGACGGCTCGCCGCTCCACCTGCGGTCGGTGCTGAAGGACTCGCCCCTCTTCGAGGCGATGGTCGTGGCCTACCAGGACGGTGGGGTACTGGCGGCGTCCGGCGCGGGCGCGCCCGTCGTGTGCGACCCGATGGTCGACCCCCGCGGTGGCGCGTACACGGTCGGGCTCGGTGTGGTCGCCGGTCTGGCGGTGTTCCCGTACCACGGCACCGCCGCCGACCACCTGCGCGAGCGGTCGATCGACCTACTCCCGAATGGCGCGTCGCTGGTCGGTATCGACGAGGCCACCGCCCTGGTGCGCGACCCGGCGGGCGGGTGGCGGACGGAGGGTGCCGGGCAGGTATCGGTCTACGAGGACGGCCAGGCCGCCGCAACGTTCTCGCCGGGCCAACCGGTGGACCGCCTGCGCGTCTGAGCTACGAAGCGGGAGGGTCGGACGCCGGCGCGGTGGTCGTCGCCGGGTCCGCCGCCGTCTCCTTGATCGTGACCTTCCTCAAGAGGACGACCTTCGTCGGGGGGCCGTCGCCGCCCTCGGGCGCGAACGACTCGATCTTCTGCGCCACCTTCAATCCCTTCGACACCTGGCCCAGTACCGCGTACTGGTAGGGCTCGGTGTTGAGGGCGGTGAGCTCCTCGCCCTGACTCGTGATGACGAAGAACTGCGAGCCGGTGGTCCCGGCGGCAGCATCACCGGACTTCGCCATCGCCACCGAGCCCACCGAGTAACCGATGCCCGGCGCCGGCACCTCCCCTTGGAGCTCGTAGCCGGGGCCGCCGCTGCCGTCGGTGGCGGGGGCGCCGCCCTGGATCACGAAGTTCTTGGCGGCCCGGTGGAACGACGTGTCGTCGTAGAAACCCTGCCGCGCCAGGAACACGAAGTTGTTCACGACCGTCGGGGCCTGGGCGGTGTCGAGGAGGATCGTGATCTTCCCGCACGACGTGTCCAACACCGCGGTGTACAGCGTGGTCGGCACGATCTCGGTCGCGGGCGCGGCCGTGAACGGCGGCGTCTTCGGAGCGGGCGCCTCGACGTCGTCGCACGTGATCGCGGCGGCTTCGTCGTCCCGGGTGATCTGGAGGAAGAGGAAGAGGCCGACGAGGGGCAGGAGGAGGAGTCCCACGTTGCGCGCGGTCTTGAGAGTCCTGCGGCGCCTGGCCGCGGCCATCTCCGCCTCACGCCGCGCCTCGCGGTTGAGGCGCTGGCGTTCGCGCTTGGCGGCTTTGGACACGGCGGGAGAGTCTAGAGGGCACGCAAATGGGTCGGGGTTGCGCGACCCCACTGGTACCGTGCGCAAGCGTGAGCCTGCTGGTGCAGAAGTTCGGCGGCACGTCGGTGGTGGACGCCGATCGCATCAAGGCGGTGGCCGACCACATCGTCCGCACCCGTAGGGAGGGTGACGACGTGGTGGTGGTCGTTTCGGCCATGGGCCGCACGACCGACGAGCTCGAACGCCTCGCCCACGAGGTCTCGCCCGCCCCCGCGCCCCGCGAGATGGACATGCTCCTCACCGCCGGGGAGCGCATCTCCATCTCGCTGCTGTGCATGGCCCTGATCGACCGCTCGCAGCGGGCGGTTTCGTTCACGGGCTCGCAGGCCGGGATCGTCACCGACACCAGCCACGGCAAGGCCAAGATCGTCGAGGTCCGGGCGGATCGCATCCGGGACGCGGTGGCCGCCGGCGACGTCGCGGTGGTCGCGGGATTCCAGGGCGTCTCCACCGCCCGCGACGTCACCACCCTGGGCCGGGGCGGGTCCGACACGACCGCGGTCGCCCTGGCGGCGGTGCTCGGCGCCCGGGCATGCGAGATCTACACCGACGTGGCCGGCGTCTACACCGCCGACCCTCGAATCGTCCCCGAAGCCCGGATCCTGCCGCGCCTCTCGTACGAGGAGATGCTCGACATGTCGGCCACCGGGGGGAGGGTGCTCGCCCTGCGCTCGGTGGAGTTCGCGCGCAACCATGGCGTGCCCGTCCACGTCCGTTCGAGCTTTACCTGGCAGCCTGGAACCTGGGTTGAGGAGGAAGATCCCAGCATGGAACAGGCGATCATCTCCGGCGTCACCCACGACTCGTCGGAGGCGAAGATCACGATCCAGCAGGTGCCCGACCGCCCCGGGGTCGCGGCCACGATTTTCCGCGCCCTCGCCGACGAGCTCGTCAACGTCGACATGATCGTGCAGAACGTGTCCAACGTCTCCCAGCACACCGACGTGTCGTTCACGGTGCCGAAGGAAGACCTTCCCCGCGCGCTGCGGGTCATGGAGAAGGTGCAGGCGGAGATCGCCGCCGCCGGCCTGAGCCACGATCCCGCCATCGGCCGGGTGTCGCTGGTGGGTGCGGGGATGAAGTCCCATCCCGGGGTGGCGGCGCAGATGTTCGAGGTGTTGGCGAGCGAGGGCATCAACATCGAGATGATCAGCACGTCGGCCATCCGGATTTCGTGCGTCGTGTCCGAGACCGACGTCGAGAAGGCGGTGCGGGCGTTGCACCGCGCGTTCCAGCTCGAAGACGTCGGCGGGGAGGCCTGACGTGCCCAGGGTCGGCGTGATCGGGGCCACCGGCCTGGTCGGCACCGAGATGCTGCGCGTCCTCGAGGAGCGCGCCTTCCCCGTCGACGAGCTGCGGGTCTTCGCGTCGCCCCGCTCGGAGGGACGCAAGCTCCCGTTCGCCGGGCACGAGGTCGTGTGCGAGGTGCTGCGCGACGGTTGCTTCGACGGCCTCGACTTCGTCATCGTCGACGTCGACGATCCGCTCGCGCTCGAGTGCGCGCCCGCGGCCGCGGCGGCGGGCGCCAAGGTCGTCGACAACTCGGCCGCATTCAGAATGGATCCCGACGTGCCCCTGGTCGTCGCCGAGATCAACCCCGGGGACCTGCGCTCGATGCCGAAGGGCATCGCGTCCTGCCCCAACTGCACGACCATGGTGTTGGTCGTGGGGCTGGCGCCGCTGCACCGTGCCGCCGGGCTCGAGCGCATGGTGGTGTCGACGTACCAATCGGTGTCGGGTCACGGCGTCGCCGGGATGCGCGAGCTCGACGAGCAGTGGACGAAGGGCGCGGGCCAGGCGGATCGGCTGCGCCGCGCCGGTGCGATCGAGGGTGGCGTCGAACCGGGCGAGGTGTGGGACCGTCCGATCGCCGGCAACGTCATCCCGCTCGCGGGCTCGATGCGCGCGGCGGGCTACACGTCCGAAGAGGTGAAGCTGGTCGACGAGAGTCGCAAGATCCTCCACGCACCCGAGCTCGCAGTGAGCGTCACGTGTGTGCGCGTGCCCGTGTACGTCGGGCACGCCATGACCGCGAACCTGCGCTTCTCGCGGCCGATGGCAGCCGGGGAGGCCGCCGAGCTGCTGGCGGACGCGCCCGGCGTCCAGCTCGTCGACGGTGGCAACGGCCATCCCACGCCGCTCGAATCGGCCGGCATCGACCCCGTGCTGGTGGGCCGGATCCGGGAGGACCCGTCCGAGCCCGGCAGCCTCAACCTCTGGGTCACTGGCGACAATCTCCGCAAGGGCGCCGCCCTCAACTCGGTGCAGATGGCCGAGCTCTTGCTCGAGGGCTGAGAACCCCGCCAGCCAGGCCGAAGGGAACGACCGCTGCGGCCACCAGGGTGGGGATGAAGCGCTACGCCGTATCGCCGACGCGATGCGTTCGGTCAGCCGCAACATCGACTGCGTCTCCCGCTACAGCGGTGAGGAGTTCGCAATGGTGCTGGTGCGCGCGGACGTGGGCGGCGCCCAGGATGTGCTCCGCCGCCTCCAGCGGGGCCGGGCGGTCGAACGAGGTCACCACCTTCTCGGCCAGGGTGCGGTCCACCGCACCGGCGAGAGCGTCCGGCAACCCTCGCCCGCGCCGACGGCGCCCCCTACGAGGCCAAGGCCACCGGCCGCAACCGGGTCGAGGTGGCGCGCAGCGAGATCGCCAACGTCACCCCGCTGCCCCGGGCGGTCGGCTGATGGCCCGCGACGGATCCATGATCAGCTCGACCGCCGCCCACGTCGACGCCGCGAACGGGTAGAAGACGAGCGGCCCGCCCAGCGCGACCACCAGCCCGACCGCGAACACGGGCAGCAACGGGACATCGCCGCCGGTCGCGGCCATCGCGAAGATGTAGCCGATCAGAGTGAGGAACAGCAGACCCTCACTGACAGCGAAGTTGAGGACCCACACGCCGAGGAAGAAGCCCTCCTCGGCCGCGAACTCGTACTCGCACGAGGGGCACCGCTCGCGCAGCCGGAGATAGGTCCGGAAAATGCCGCGACTGCCGCAGCGAGGGCAGTGCCTCAGCAGTGAGCGGGCGATCCGACGCAGCGGCGTCGCGGAGGTCGACGCCGAGACGGGGCGCACGGGTCGAACGTACCGTCGCGCTCGGGTGCTCAAACGGCAGCGGCCGCTAGCCTGCCCGCGGTGGCCGAATGGCGACGCTTGGGGTTCGCGATCGGCGCCCTCGTCGCGGTCACGGCGGCCGGCACGATCGGGTACGTCGTTCTCGGCTTCACGCCGCTCGACGCGCTCTACCAGACCGTCACCACCGTCACAACGGTGGGCTTTCGAGAGGTCGAGCCGCTCTCGGCGACGGGCAAGGTCTTCACCATCGCGGTCATCGTCGTCGGCGTAGGGACCGCGCTGTACACGTTCGGCGTCGTCATCGAGACACTGCTCGAGGACCGGCTGCCAGAAGTGTTCGGGAGGCGTCGTATGGAACGCAGGATCGCAGCGATGAGTGGCCACGTCATCGTCTGTGGCTGGGGTCGGGTCGGGCGCGCCATTGCGCGAGAGCTCGTGGCGATGGACACCGAGGCGGTCGTGATCGACAACGACCCGGATCGGCTCCAAGGCCTACCGCATCCCGTTCTGCTCGGTGACGCCACCGAGGACGACGTGCTCGAGCGAGCGGGCGTGCGTCGGGCGCGTGCTCTCGTCGCCGCCTTGAGCACCGACGCCGGCAACCTGTTCGTGACCATCAGCGCCCGGGCTCTGCGGCCCGAGCTGTTCATCGTGGCCCGCGTGCGGGTGGAGGTGAACGAGGACAAGCTGCGGCGCGCCGGCGCCGACCGGGTCGTGAACCCGCAGAGCATCGGCGGCGCCCGCATGGCCGCGTTCGTGCTCCAGCCCCATGTCACCGAGTTTCTCGACGTGGTGATGCACGACCGTGACATCGAGTTCCGACTCGAGGAGGTTCCGGTTCCGGAAGGCTCGCCGATCGCGGGTTCGAGCATCCGCGACGCCCACGTCCGCGATCGGACGGGGGCGCTGGTTTTGGCGCTGCGCGACCGCGGCGGCGCGTTCACGACGAATCCCTCACCCGAGACCGTGATCCACGCCGGGCAGGTCGTGATCGCGATCGGCATGCCTGGCGACCTCGACGCCCTCGAGCGACTCGTCGCCGGTCAGACGCCCCGCCTGCCGCGGTGACGGGTGTCAGCGTTTCGACCGCTTGGGCCTCGGGGAGAAGTTCGGCGTGACCGGTGATGCGGGGCCAGGATCGACGCGGGCCCGTTTCTCCGCGTCGGTCGAACGGGTCGATCAGCAGCGACCCGTCGTGTGGCTCATGGGTGAGTTGGACATGAGCACAGCGCCGGCCCTGCGCAGCATCCTCGATACGGTCCCCGGCGCGGTCACCCTGGAATGCGGTGATCTGGAGTTCATCGATTCGAGCGGGCTGGCACTGATCGTCAAGGCACACAGCCAGCGCCACGGCGAGCTTGAGCTTCGCAACCTGCGTCCGTTCGCTCGCGAATTCTTCGAGATCACCGGCCTAGCGTCACTGCTGGCCGTGGATCGTGGTCCCGCTGAATCGGTTTCGTAACCGCCCGTGCCGGGAACGCGTGAGTACGTGACGGACCCTGTGCCAGGCGCACACGTGATCCTGGACGGATCCCCGGCGGCACCAGGAGAAGCCCGGGAGTTGATCGTCGAGACCCTCGCTTCTGCGCCCGCGAGGGCGGTGGCGGTGGCCGAGTTGTTGGCGAGTGAGCTCGTCGCAGCCGCGGTGCGGCACGGTTCACCCCGGCTCGCGTTCGCGGTGCACCGCCAAGGTGATTCGGCACGGATCGAAGTCGCGGAACAGACCGCCGAGGTCGACAAGGCTGCGATTGCAGCGATTGACCCGGCTCCTGAGGAGGAGTGGAGCACCCGGATTCTGGAAGCCTTAGCCCGCCGCCACGGCCGCGAGATGCGCAGTGACGGCATGATGACCTGGGTGGAGATCGACATCCGCTGATCGTTCTTCTGAGTCGGGACGGCGGGATTTGAACCCGCGACCTCAGCGTCCCGAACGCTGCGCGCTAACCAAACTGCGCTACGTCCCGAACTGCTCAGTCTAGGACCGGGCACCCACCGGCTCGCCCTCGAGTAGTTGCTTGGCCGCCCGGCGGAGGATGCCGGCGTCGATCGGCTTGACCAGTTCGGCGTCGACGTCGGCGCGCTTGGCCAGGAACCGGTCGGCCTCGCGGTCGAGCAGTAGCAGGATCTTCGAGCGCGGCAGCCGGCCGGCCGACTCCTCCAGGTGCAGATCGATCGCGACCGCGACTCCGCCCATGTTGCCGATCTGAAGGTCGAGGATCACCAGGTCGGGCTGCTCCCGCGCCACCGCGTCGCGTACGTCCTGCCCGCGGGTGACCTCCACGACCTCCTGGCCCGGTGAGACGAACGCCGACCGCACCTGGTCGCGGACCCACTCGGCGTCGGCGGCGACGAGGATCGTGCTCATCGGCGGCGAACCTAGCCTGCAGCTCGCGCCGGGGCGCCCCCGGACGCGAACACGTGCCGGCCGACTTCGGACAGCGCGTCGAAGTCGTACACGTCGCGGGCCAGGAACGGCACGTACGTCACCGCCGCATCCTCGACCCGTGCCTTCATGCCCTCGAACTGGCCCCGTTCTCGCTCCGAGACCTCCTGGAAGTCGGCCAGGTTGGAGTACAGGGCGGTCAACCGCTCGGCCGCGCCGTGCCGCTCGGGATCGCCGTCCGTCGTCGCCAACGTCGCCGCCCGCGCCCGCAGACCCTCGGGCCGTTCCTCGCCGAAGCGGGGGTGCACCCGGTTCACGATCAGGGCGTCGACGGGCAGGTCGCTCTCGGCCAGCTTGCTGGCGAAGAACGTGGCCTCGTCGACCGCGTCCCGCCGGGGTGATGTCACCAGCACGAAGCTGGTCTCCCCGCCCGCCAGCAGCTCGAGCACATGGACGGCGCGGTCACGGAAGCCCTCCTCCATGCCCTCGAACGCGCGGAAGAACGCAACCACGTCGTCGATCGCCTCGGCGCCGACCACTTTCGACACCGTCCGCAGGAACGCCTGCACCGCCCGGCCCGCGACCCGCAGGTAGGCCCGGGTCGGCATCATCAGCATCCGGAAGATCCGGTTGTCGAGCAGCGAGGTCAGGCGCCGGGGCGCGTCGAGGAAGTCGAGGGCGTGACGCGTGGGCGGCGTGTCGACGACGATCAACTCGTAGCCGCCCTCCTCGTGGAGCTCGTAGAGCTTCTCCATGGCCATGTACTCCTGCGTGCCCGACAGCGCGCCCGAGATGCTGCGGTAGAAGCGGTTGTCCAGGATGCGGTCGGCCTGCTCGGGATCACCGGAGTACTTCGCCACCAGCCCGTCGAACGTCGACTTGGTGTCGAGCATGAGCGCCGACAACCGGCCCCCTGCCGGCGCGTTGCCATCGGGGTCCCACAGCCGCCGGTCGATCTCGTGGGCGGTGTTCGACAGCGCATCGAGCCCGAGCGTGTTGGCCAGACGCTTGGCCGGGTCGATCGTGACGACGACGGCGTTGCGGCCCCGCCGAGCGCCCTCGACCGCGAGCACGGCCGAGACCGTCGTCTTGCCGACCCCGCCGGTCCCGCAGCACACGACGATGCCGCGCTCGGCGACCAGCTCGGTCAGGTGGTCGCTCATCCTCTTCCGCTCCCGGCCCGTCGGGCCGGGCCGCTCGGGCCCCGGCTTGCTGCGGCGCAGGATACCTGCGCCGCGGTCGCTCGCCTCAAGTCCGCGCCGGCACCGGCAGTGCCTCGACCTCGGCGGTGAAGACGTCGGCGAGCAGCTCGACCTCGGCCGGCCCGAGGTCGGCGGTGTAGAGGAACGGCAGGCGTATCTGGGGCAGCGGCAGCCGCCGGGCAAGGCGGTCGGCCTGCTCCTGCTGGAGGGCATGGCGCTCGGCGCGGAAGGCGGCGGCGGCGGCCAGGTCGACGGCCTCCTGCGGTCGCACGAACACGTCGGCCACGCCGGCGTCGCGCTCGACCTCCTCGGCGCTCGGCGCCTTCTCGTCGAGCCCGGCGATCGCGGGCGCGCAACCGTTGATGACGACTGGCGCGAGCTTGATTCCCACGCGGTCCTCGAGGGTGTACGCGGTGTCGACGAGCTCGTTGACCGGAGTCTCCTCCGGGATCGTGACCAGCATCACCTGGCAGCGGGCGGGATCGGCGAGCAGCTCGATCACCGCGTTGGCCTGGGCGTTGATCGGCCCGACCTTGACCGCGTCGAGGAGACCGCGCGGCGAGGTGAGGAAGGTCACCGCGTGGCCGGCGGCGGGTGCGTCCACGATGATCAGGTTGAAGCGCGACTCGACGTCGATCGCCTTGACCTTGCCGAGGACGAGGATGTCCTTCATGCCGGGGACGGCGGTCGAAACCACGTCGAGCGCGCCCGACTTCACCAGGCGCTTCGAGATGCGCTTCAGCCCGTGGGTCTCGAGGTACTCGAGCAGCGCCTCGTCGGGCGTGAGCGTGCGAGCCGTCACGCCGGGCCGCAGCTCGGCTTCCTCGTAGGTGAGCGGCGGGCGCCCGAACGCCGTTGCCAGCCCCGATTTGCCCTCGACCTCCACGATCAGCACGCTCGTGCCCGCGCGAGCCGCCGCCGTGGCGAGGGCAGCGGTGACCGTCGTCTTTCCGACGCCACCTTTTCCCGCCACGATCACGACCCGAGAAGTGGAGCAGAAGCGCTCGAGCTCCATCGCCGTTCATGCTACGGGAGCCCTCATGCCGCGCCCGCCTCGGCGTTCCATCGCCCGCCGCCTCGCCGCTCTCGGTGCGCTTGGAGTGGCGGCCGCGCTCTCGTGGGTCGGGGGCGCACCCGCGGCGGCGGGAGAGCCGGCCGGAATCGACGTGGTGCAGGTGGAAGGGCTGCTCGACCCGCCCAACCTGTCGCTCGTGCGGAGCTCGGTGCGCGACGCCAACGAGCGCGGCTCGACCCTGCTCGTGCTCCAGATCGACTCGGCGGGCGCTGTCGACGTAGACGTCGACTCGGCGGCGCGCGCGATCCGCGAATCGGGCGTTCCGGTGGTCGCGTGGGTCGGGCCGTCGGGCTCCGATGCCAAGGGCGCGGCCACGCTGCTCGTCGAAGCCGCGCACATCGCGTCGGTCTCGTCGGGATCGGCGGTGGGCCCGGCGGTGCCGCTGCGGCTCGACCGGCCCGGCGAGCCGCCCGAAGCTCAGGTTGCCGACGACCTCGCCACGCTGGCGGAGGCGACCGACCGCGAGCCCGAGGGTGCCCGCCGCCTCGCCGATGAACGGCTCTCGGGTGAGCAGGCCCGGCGCGCCGGCGCGGTCAACGTCCTCGAGCCGACCCTGGGCGAGCTGATCGTCTCGCTCGACGGTCGCGTCGTCACCACCGCCGCCGGCGAGCAGGAGCTGCAGACGGCCAAGGTCATCGGGAAGGGCACCGACCGGCGGCGCCAACCGAACCAGGAGATCCGCTTCAACCGGCTGCCGCTCGACGCCCAGGTGCTCCACACGCTCACGAGCCCGTCGATCGCGTATCTGCTGTTCGTGGCTGGGCTCGCGCTGATGGTCTTCGAGTTCTACACCGCCGCCATCGGCCTCGCCGGCCTCACCGGCGCGGTCGCGCTCGTCGGCGCGTTCATCGGGTTCTCCCACCTGCCCGTCGAGTGGTGGGCGGTCGGCCTGCTGATGCTGGCGGTGTTCGGGTACGCGATCGACGTGCAGGCCGGGCGGACCGGAGTGTGGACCGTTATCGGCACAGGCGCGCTCGTCGCCGGCTCGCTCACGCTCTATGGCGGGTCATCCCGGCTCGACCCACCGTGGTGGGTGCTGGCGATCGTCATCGTCGGCACCGCGCTGTTCATGCTCGGCGCCATGCCGACGGTGATCCGCAGCCGGTTCTCGACTCCGACGGTCGGGCGGGAGGGGATGATCGGCGGGATGGGCGAGGCCGAGGTCGACGTGGCGCCCGAGGGCGTCGTCGTCATCGAGGGAGCGCGCTGGCGCGCCCGCACCAACCGGGCCACACCCATCGAAGCCGGGGGCGCGGTGCGGGTGGTGGCGGTCGACGGGCTGGTCCTCGAGGTCGAGCCCGAGGAGGGTGGCGCCCGCGACTACCGCCACTAGCGCCCTGATTCGCCGATTTCAACCCTTGTCGATTCGGGAGGTCCGGTATACGTTCGCCCCGAGGGGCGCGCGGAGGACGAGGGGGGATCCGTGGCCGTCCGGATGGTCCAGGACAGGACGTGGCAGTTGCAGGCGGCCTGTCGCGGGCCGGAGTCGGCCCTCTTCTTCCCGCCCACCTACGCCGAGCGGAAGGACGAGCGCGACGCCCGCGAAGGCCATGCCAAGTCGATCTGCGCGCTGTGCCCGGTCCGGAGCGAGTGTCTCGACTACGCGGTCGGCGTCGGCGAGCAACACGGCATCTGGGGCGGCCTCACCGAAGCCGAGCGCCGACTCCTCGTCACGCCCGCGCCGACCTGAGCCCCGCCCGCCTGAGCGTCAGCCCCGCAGCGTTGCCGCGCCCGGGATCCGCTCGTCGCCGCGGCGCCTCGTCACGCCTTCAGCGTCGAGGCGGTTGAGGATCGGCAGGACGAATTTGCGGGTGGAGCCGAGCAGGTCGCGCGCGTCGGCCACCGTCAACGACCCCCGCTCCCGCAGCGCGTCCTGAACCCGCGCCCGCGCGTCGTCGAGCGCGGCGGCCGCGAACACGATTCCGTCCAGGTCGACGAGCGCGCCTTCGCGCACCAGCGTGCGCACGAGACCGCCATCGGCGTCGAGCGTCGCGGGATCGGGAGGCGCGAACGGCTCGGCCTCGAGCCGGGCGATGAGTGCCTGCGCCTCGGGCGAGTCGGCGACCCGACCACGGTGGGACGCCAGCCGGACCACGCCCCGTTCCACCACCAGCCCGTCGCCGCTGGTGATTGCGGCGCGCAGCCGGGCGGGATCGACTCGGACGGCGGTTGCGAGCGTCTGCACCTCGACGCCAGGTTCGAGCGGGTGGTCGCGATGGTGGGTCTCGACGCGCTCGGCGACCAGCTCTCTCACGCGCGCCAGCTCGGGCGTGGCCACCAGCCAGCGCTCGACGCGGACCGCGTCGCCCGCCGCCTCGAGATCGTCGGCCAGCGCCGTCACCTCTCCCGGTCCTGCTCCCGCCAGGGGCCCCAGCGCCTCCACCTCCAGCCACCGGTGTGCCGCGAGCAGGCGCGGACCCGGGGGCAGGGACAGGCGCGCCGGCGCGTCGCGGGCCTTGTCCTCCGGCGCGACGTCGAGGACCTCGGCGCCGCCGATGGTCCGGCGCCGGCCCGAGTCGCGGAGGACGAGGTGGTCGCCCGGCGCCAGGGGGGCGGGCCGTTCCAGCCGCAGCCGGGCGAAGCGTCGCTCCCCGTCGAGTACCCGGAGCCGTCCCTCGTACTCGCCCGACCCGACGTAGCACTGCACCCGCGCCCGCTTGGGGAAGTCCTTCCCGCCCATGGCCCGCAGCGCGACGTCGAAGACACTGGTCTGCACCCATTGGCCGGTCTTGATCACTCCGTCGCCGCGGGCGATCTGGTCGTAGTCGATGCCGGCGAGGTTGAGGGCGACGCGGGTACCGGGGCCGACGGTCTCGACCTGGCGGTGCGCGGTCTCGATGGCGCGGATCCGGCCGCGGCGGGCGCGCGGCCCGATCTGCACCTCTTCGTCGACGCGCAGGCTGCCACCCGTCAGCGTGCCGGTCACGACCGTCCCCGCGCCCTTCGCCGCGAACACCCGATCGACCCACAGTCGCGGCCGGCCGCGGTCGGCGGGCGCGGGCGCGCCTGCGAGCGCGGCGTCGAGGGCGCGGCGCAGGTCGTCCAGTCCCCGGCCCGAGACCGAGTCGCACACGACCACGGTGGCGTGCTCGAGCGACGAGCCCGCGAGGTGGTCGTCGAGCTCGAGTCGGGCGAGCTCGACGGTTTCGTCGTCGACGGTGTCGGCCTTCGTGAGCGCGACCAGGCCGTGGCGCACGCCGAGCAGTTCGACGATGCGTAGGTGCTCCTCGCTCTGGGGCATCCAGCCCTCGTTGGCCGCGACCACGAGGAGCACGACGTCGACCGCTCCGACACCCGCGAGCATGTTTTTGATGAACCGGACGTGCCCGGGGACGTCGACGAAGCCGATCTCCTGGCCCGACGGGAGCGTGGCGAACGCGAACCCGAGATCGATTGTCAGGCCCCGCTCCTTCTCCTCCGGGAAGCGGTCGGGGTCGGTGCCGGTCAGCGTCCGCACCAGTGACGACTTGCCGTGGTCGACGTGTCCCGCGGTGGCTACGACGCGCATGCGGTCCGGAGCGCCTCCGCCAGATTGGTGTCGTCCAGCGGATCGATCGTGCGCAGGTCGCACACCACCGTGTCGTCTTCCAGGCGCGCGACCACGCCGTGCTCGCGCAGGCGGGCGAGGAGGCGCTCACCGCTGGGACCCGGCGCGTCCACCCCGACTCCGGCCGACGGGATCGTCAGGCCCGGCAAGGCTCCACCCCCGGCCACCGCCTCGGTGTCGACGACCTTGCCCCCGGGGACGCCGGCCGCGATGACCTCGGCTCGAGCGCTCAGGTCGTCGACCGAACCGGTCGCCATGCGCCAGAGCGGGATCCCGGTGGCGTCGCCGGAGAGGTAGGAGAAGGCGACGGCCTGGAGGGCGGCGAGAGTCATCTTGTCGGCCCGGGTTGCCCGCGCCAGCGGGTGTCGGGCCACCGACCCGATCAGGTCGGCGCGACCCGCGAGGATGCCGGCCTGCGGTCCACCGAGGAGCTTGTCGCCCGAGAACGTGACCAGCGCCGCGCCCGCCTCGAGGGCCTGGCGCACCCCGGGCTCGTCGCGCAGCCAGGACGGCCGGCGTGGGAGCCACGGGGTCGACTCGTCGAGCAGGCCCGACCCCGCGTCGACGATCACCGGCGGCCCGAGGGTGACGAGCTCGCTCACCGGGGTGGTCTCGACGAAGCCGACCATGCGGTAGTTGGACGCGTGGACCTTGAGGACGAGCGCGGTCTCGGGACCGATCGCCTCGACGTAGTCGGCGCGTCGGGTCCGGTTCGTCGTCCCGACCTCGACGAGCCGGCAGCCCGACTCGGCCATGATCTCGGGCACCCGGAAGCCGCCGCCGATCTCGACCAGCTCGCCGCGCGAGACGACGACCTCCCTCCCGCGCGCGAGCGCCGCCAACGCCAGCAGCACTGCGGCAGCGTTGTTGTTGACGACCAGGCCGGCCTCGGCGCCGCACGCCTGCGCCAGCAGCGCACCGGCGTGCTCGTGGCGCGACCCCCGCTCGCCGGTGTCGAGGCGGTACTCGAGATTGGAGTAGCCCGCCGCTACGTGGCGCGCGGCGTCGAGCGCGTCGTCGGCGACGGGAGCCCGCCCGAGGTTGGTGTGGATGAGCACACCGGTGGCGTTGAGCACGGGACGGAGCAGCGCTGCGCCGATCGCCGCCGCCCGCTGTTTCGCGTCGCCGATCACGTCGTCCGGGTCGACCGGGTCTCCTCGCTCGGCCTGCGCCCGGGCGGCAGCGACGGCCTCGCGCGCACACGCGGCCAGGATCTCGTGCGGGAGGCCGTCGAGCTCCTGGATCACCCGCTCCACCGAGGGCAGCGTCCGGCGCGCATCCACCCTCGTAGAATAAGGAGTCGTGCCACCCTCCCGAGGCCCCGCCGCTCGTAGTCCCGAGGTTTCCGAGTGGTGACGATCCGCGAGGCGGCGACGGTGATGCTGGTTCGCGACGACCCCGATCTCGAGGTCTTCATGCTGCGGCGCAACCTCG
>Ga0136614_10000274_pt1 | contig 23632 bp, 15 predicted proteins | sample AntDrymUQ2792106_2_FD_106643 | JGI IMG/M metagenome (GOLD analysis project Ga0136614, IMG submission 106643) | Polar desert sand microbial communities from Dry Valleys, Antarctica - metaG UQ279 (21.06) | ecosystem: Environmental > Terrestrial > Soil > Desert | place: Antarctica: Dry Valley... | reverse complement strand
CTCGCCAAAGCCCACGCGCACGGCATCATTCACCGCGACCTGAAGCCGGAGAATTTGATCATCAGCCGGGACGGCTACGCGAAGATTCTGGACTTCGGCTTGGCGAAGCTCGTCGAGCGGCGCGAGCGCGCACTCGTCGCCGATAGCGCGGAGAAAACGCGCCTTCTCGTCAAGACGCAACCCGGGACGATTATGGGGACGGTCAATTACATGTCGCCGGAGCAACTGCTCGGCCGGCGGGTTGACCTGCGGAGCGATGTCTTTTCCTTCGGCGTCGTCCTCTACGAAATGTTTGCCGGGCGGCGTCCGTTCGCGAGCGAAAACCGGATCGACACCATGCACGCCATCCTGCACGAAGAGCCGCCGCCCGCCCACGCCATCAAATCTGACCTGCCGCTCGTCTTGGAACGAATCCTCGCTAAAGCTCTGGCTAAAACGCCGAAGGAGCGTTATCAAAAGATCAAAGAACTTGCGGCGGAACTCAAGGCGCTCAAGCGCGACATGGAACTGGGCCGCGCCGCGCCGGCCCCGGCTAAACCTCGGCTGGTGTTGCGACACGCCACGACGCCCGCGCGAGCGCGCCGGATAGATTACGAGCAGGAACTCAACGAGTCGCAATACAAGGCGGTGATGACGGCTGACGGGCCGCTCCTGATTGTGGCGGGCGCGGGCACGGGGAAGACGCGCACTCTCGTGTATCGCATGGCGCGGCTGGTGGAGACGGGCGTGCGGCCTGAATCGGCGCTGTTGCTGACTTTCACGCGGCGCGCCGCCGCGAGCATGTTGGCGCGCGCGGCGGCGCTGGCCGACGAACGCTGCCAGCGCGTCTCAGGCGGCACGTTTCATTCAACGGCCCACTCCGTCTTACGAAAATTCCCGGAGCTGGCCGGCGTCGGGCGCAACTTTACCGTGCTGGACGGAAGCGACACCGAAGACCTGATTGATCTGTTGCGCCGGCAGATGCGACTGACCAAAGACCGGCGCTTCCCGCGCAAGCGCACCATCTGCGCCATCTTTAGCATGATCGTCAACAAGGTGATTCCGCTGGAGGAGGCGCTCGATAAGTATTACCCGCAATTTACAGATGAGCGCGCTACGCTGGCAGAATTATTCAACGCCTTCGAGGAGTTCAAGCGTAGTCATCACATGCTCACTTACGACGATCTGCTCTTGCGTTTGCGTGAAGCGCTCGAAGGCAGCGCGGAGTTGTGCCAGCGGCTCTCCGAACAGTACCGCTACATCATGGTGGACGAGTATCAGGATACCAACAAGTTGCAAGCGCAGATCGTGCGGCTGATGACCGCCACGCACGACAACGTGGCGGTCGTCGGCGATGAATGCCAGTCAATCTATTCGTTCCGGGGGGCGAGCTTCAAGAACATGCTGGAGTTCCCGGAACTCTTCCCGAACGCACAGATCATCAAATTGGAAGAGAACTTCCGCAGCGCTCAACCCATCCTTGACGTTGCTAATGCGCTCATCTCCGACGTGAAAGAAGGCTACGCGAAGCGCCTCTTCTCACAGATGACGGAAGGGCCGCCGCCCGTGGCGGTCAGCGCGCGCGACGAAAACGAACAATCACGCTTCGTCGCGCAACGGATCGAAGAGTTGCGCGACGAGGGCGTGCCGCTCGACGAAATCGCCGTGCTGTTTCGCGCCGGCTCTCATTCGTTCGATTTGGAAATCGAGTTAGGCAAACACGGAATTCCATTTCGCAAATTCGGCGGCATCAGGTTCGCAGAATCTGCACACATCAAGGACGCGCTCTCGTTCCTCCGCGTGGTCGTCAACCCTTCTGACACGCTCTCGTGGTTCCGCGCACTCAAGCTGATTGACCACATCGGCGACGCCACCGTCGAGCAAATCCTCGATTATCTCGGCGTCGAGCGAAAAGAGTTCAGGGCGGCCCGGACGAAAGAGAGTCTGTTTAAGAAGCTGGCGCAATTTCCCGCGCGGGCCAGTTACCAAGACCCGTTGCTCCGGCTGTCGCGTTTGCTGTGCAAGCTGGTCGAGGAAAAATCACCCAGCACGCAACTTTCAAACGTGCTGCGCTTCTACCGGCCCATCCTGAAAGCCAGATACGATGATTATCCCCGGCGCGGGCGCGACCTCGAACACCTGCAAGCAATCACGAAACGATACACTAGCGCGGCGGAATTGCTGGCAGACGTGGCGCTTGATCCCTCGGATGCGGCGAACACGGCGGCGCGCGGCGGCGGCTACGTCACGCTCTCGACAGTCCATTCGGCCAAGGGGCTGGAATGGAACGCCCTGTTCGTCATCTGGATGACAGACGGGTGGTTTCCCTCCTCTCGCTCTTATGATGAGTTTGACGATTTGGAGGAAGAGCGACGCTTACTTTATGTCGCTACGACGCGGGCCAAGCAACACCTTTATTTCACTTATCCGCTCAACGCCTATCGAGGCGCAGGGACGGACTCCTTCCCTACCGTCTCGCGGTTTCTCGAACCGATCTCCGCCACGATTCTGCATCGTGCAACCCTGCTGGGCGTTGAGTAATTCAAGCTAGCCTCAACGGTTGCGTGGCAAAACTGAGCGCGAAAAAGTTGAACTTTTTCGCGTTGTTTCGTGAGATTTCGTGGATCGCTTTTTTCTCGACGGGCCGCGTGTGTCACCGATGACTTCGAGACCGACAGTGTCCGCCGCACACAGCGCGCCCAACCGTTGACGTAGTGGTGGTGTTTCAGAGACGGGAGATGAGCTGATTACTCTCTGCGTTCTTGGCGGCTCTCTTCGCGCCCTTTGCGGTAAAAATCTGCCGTCATTCAAGCGCGTTCAGCTTCTCAACCTGATAACTGCTCGAATTAGCACGAACGCCGGAAAGGAACAAACACACGTGCGATTCCCCTTTACACTGCCGAATGGCAAAGAGTTCGACGCCGTCGGCTTCGGCTTGAACGCCGTCGATCATTTGATCTTGATGCCGGAGTATCCGGCCTTCGACACGAAGACGCGACTCCTCGAACACGTCCAATCGGCGGGCGGGCAGACGGCTTCGGCGATGGTCGGGCTGCAAAGATTAGGATTGAAGACCGCGTATGCCGGGCGTTTTGGCTCGGACGCGGAAGGGTTTTTCGGGTTGGCGACATTGCGCGACGAAGGCGTTGACGTGTCGCGCGCGGAGGTAATTGAGGGCGCGCGGAATCAGATCGCTTTCATCATCATCGACGCCCGCACGGGCGAGCGCACGATCCTCTGGGATCGTGACGAGCGGCTGGCTTACAAGGCCGAAGAAGCGCCGACGGGCTTCGCTGCACGCGGGCGCGTGCTGCACTTGGACGCGCACGACCCTTTGGCTTGCGCGCGCGTAGCGCGGGAAGCGCGCGCCGCCGGCACGATTGTCTCAGCCGACATCGACAACATTTATGAGGGGCTGCCGGAGTTGCTGCCGCTCATTGACGTGCTGATCTCATCGAAGGAGTTTCCACATCGGCTGACCGGCATCACGGACGAGCGCGCGGCACTCGCGGAAGTCAAAGCGCGAATGGGGACCAATGCGCTCGTCGGCATGACGCGCGGCGAACGCGGCGCGCTCATTTTTCACGAAGGCAAGTTGATTGAAACGCCGGCCTTTCCCGTCCCCGGCGGCTGCCGCGACACCACCGGCGCGGGCGACGCCTTCCACGCCGGTTTTCTCTACGGCATGTTACAAGGCGAAGAGATCGAAACCTGTCTCACGCTCGGCTGCGCCGTCGCCGCGCTCAAGTGCCGGCGCTTAGGCGCGCGCGCAGGATTGCCTACGCCAGCCGAGTTGACGGCGCTCCTGTCGCCCTGAATCAATCGAGTAATCCCGGTTTGCCGGCAGGAAGCATCACAACGCCGAAATCTCCGTCAGAGTGCAGAACAAAAACTGATCCACGAAGTTACACGAAACGGCACGAAGAAAAGGGTAATTGTTTCGTGCCGTTTCGTGTGCTGCGCGTGGATCGTTCTTCACTTTTGCCTTTTGCCTTTTGCCTCTTGCCTCTTGCCTTCTTCGTATCCATCCGGGTGCGACTGCATCCACCGCCAAGCTGATTCGATGATCAGACGCAAGTCTTGAAACTGGGGAGACCAATTGAGTTCGCGCTTGATCCGTGCGGAACTGGCAACGAGCATTGCTGGATCGCCGGGACGGCGGGGACCAACCCGCATGGCAATCTCTCGGCTTGTCACGGCGCGCGCCACGTCGATCACATCCTTGACGGTGTAGCCGTCGCCGCCGCAGCCCAAGTTATAAATCGCGCTGCGCTCATCGAGGATGTCGAGGGCGAGAATGTGCGCGCGCGCCAGATCGACGACGTGGATGTAGTCGCGCAGGCACGTGCCGTCGCGTGTCGGGTAATCGTCGCCGTAAATCTCGACTGACTCGCGCCGGCCCGCTGCCGCTTGCAAGATGATCGGGATCAAGTGCGTCTCCGGGTCGTGCATCTCACCGCAACGCTCGGTCGCGCCTGCCGCGTTAAAATACCGGAGGCTTGCGTAACGAATGCCGTAAGCTCCTTCATACCATTTCAGCGCGCGCTCGAAAGCGAGCTTGGTCTCGCCGTAAGGATTCGTCGGGTTCGTCGGATCGGTCTCTTCAATCGGCTGCTTCTCCGGCTCGCCGTAAGTCGCGGCGGTCGAAGAGAAGACGAGCCGCCGCACATCGCACTCGCGCATCGCGTCGAGCAGGGCGAGGCCGGCGACGACGTTGTTGCGATAATACTTCGCCGGATTCCCGACCGACTCGCCGACGAGCGAATCCGCCGCCATGTGAATCACGGCCTCGATCTCGTGTTCGCGCAACGCGCCGCGCAGACGCTCGCCGTCCATCAAGTCGGCCTCGACGAATGCCGCGCCTTCGACCACCGCCCCACGATGGCCTTTATATAAACTGTCATAGACGATGGCCGCATGGCCGTCTTTGACCAACTCTTCCGTCACGACACTGCCAATGTAACCCGCACCACCCGTCACCAACACGCGCATCCTTCTCCCGGCACGGACGAAGCCGGGCGCACGGTCTCGCCCACAACCTTCGTCGCGTTGCCGCCCCTCATTATTTCAAATCGGAAACCTTTCTGGAATGATACCACGCAACGGAAAACTCATCGACAGACTACGGACGAGAGCGCGATCAATGCTATAACATCCGCGTTCGACAACCTGATCTCTCCCATTAAAATTTAAGATGAAACCATTTCGCCAAGCGCTCGCCCTTTCCCTCTCGGCCTTCATTCTTTTCGCTTCCGCCAGCGCGCACGCGCAAGAGGCGCGACGCCGCGTGAGTCTCCTGCTCGTCAACGGCAAAATCTTCACCGCCGACGAGCGCGGCTCGCTCGCGCAGGCCGTCGCCATCGACGGCGAGCGGATCATCGCCGTAGGGACCAACGACGAAATCAACTCGCGCTTCGACGCCGCGCGCACCATCGATCTCGGCGGCAAGCTCGTGACGCCGGGCTTCAACGACGCGCACATCCACTTCGTCAGCGGCGGGCAAGCGCTCCAGCGCGTTGACCTGAACGGCGCGCAGACGCTCGAAGAAGCCAAGCGGCGCATCGCGGCGAAAGCGAAAGAATTGCCGCCGGGCGCGTGGATTCAAGGGCGCGGTTGGGATCATACTTTCTGGGGCGGTGAGTGGCCGACGAGACAAGATTTGGATGCGGTTGTGCCGAACAATCCCGTCTTTGTGCAGCGCGTGGACGGGCATGTGAGTTGGGCCAACTCGCTCGCGCTCAAAAAAGCCGGCGTGACGCGCGCGACCGAAGCGCCCGCAGGCGGCGAGATTTTGCGCGACTCTGCGGGCGAACCGACCGGCATTCTGAAGGAGACCGCCGCCGGCCTCGTCGGTCGCGTTGTGCCTGATCCGACCCGCGCCGAAGCGTCGCAGGCCGTCGAACTCGCGCTTCAGGAAGCGCGGCGCTTTGGGCTAACTTCGATTCACGACAACTCGCCTTACGAAATCATCGAGCTGTACCGCCAACTGCTCGCGCAAGACAAACTCACGGTGCGCGTTGCCGAATGGCTCAACTTCGAGACACCCGTCGATCGGCTGAAGCAACAACGTGATCAATTCGCTGCGCTTAAGATCGATCCTTTGCGGATTCGCCTGACGGCGTTGAAGGGTTACGTTGACGGCACGCTCGGCTCGCGCACCGCTGCCATGCTCGCGCCCTTCGCCGACGATCCCGGCAACAGCGGCATCCCGCGCCGCGCGCCGGAAGAGTTGACTAAGATGATTGTCGAACGCGACGCGGCGGGATTTCAGATTGCGCTTCACGCCATCGGAGACAAAGCAAACCGCATGGCTCTCGACGGTTTCGACGCAGCACTGAAGAAACGTGTCTCTGAGAAGCTGACAGGAGACACATCGAACAAATCGCATCTAAGTTCTGAAGGAAACCTCTTACGTCATCGCATCGAACACGCCCAAGTCATCGCGCCTTCGGACTACGCACGCTTCCGCGCGCTCGGCGTCGTCGCATCAATGCAGCCCTCGCACGCTATCTCGGATAAGCGTTGGGCGCAGGATCGTCTCGGCGAATACCGCGTGCAGGGCGCATACGCTTGGCACGCGCTCCGCACGCACAATGTCCGCGTTCCCTTCGGCACGGATTGGCCTGTCGAGCCGATCAATCCATATCTCGGCCTCTACGCCGCCGTCACTCGCCAGAGTACAGACGGCCAACCGCCCGGCGGTTGGTGGCCCCAAGAGCGCCTCTGGATTCAAGAAGCCATTCGCTGCTACACGGCAGAGCCGGCCTACGCTTCTTTTGAAGAGAACGAGAAGGGGCAGATCAAACCGGGAATGCTCGCCGACATGGTGATTCATTCGCGCGATCTACTGACAATCAAGCCAGAAGAGATTTTGCAGACCGCAGCCGTGATGACGATCTTCGGCGGGCGCGTGGTACACGAACAAGGAGCGCAGCCCCGCAGGGGCGACATTCAATAGCCGGCGGCAACGCCGCCGGAACACGCCGCCAATCAACCTCGACCCTGAAAGGGTCGAACTCTCAACGCGGAGCGAATGACATGGCACAGACGCTCGTCAGCCTGCTTACTCATATCGTGTTTTCAACTAAACATCGTGAAGACCTCATCACGCCGACGGTCGAGCCGCACTTGTACGCCTATCTCGGAGGCATCACAAAGGATTACGGCACGCAACTGTTGGCGGCTGGCGGCACGGCCAATCACGTTCACCTGTTGGTTTCACAATCAAAGAATATGGCCTTGAGCGATCTGCTCGAAGAGATAAAGAAAAGCTCTTCCAAGCGGATCAAAACACAGGGCGCGGAGTTTGCCCGGTTTCACTGGCAAGACGGTTACGGCGCGTTCAGCATCGGCGCGTCACAGATTCCGGCAGTCCGAACTTACTTGGCACGGCAGAAACAGCATCACCGGAAGATTTCATTTCAAGAAGAGTTTGTCGCACTGCTTGAGAAGTACGGAATCGAGTATGACGAACGATATTTGTGGAATTGATGTGAAGCGAGTACGACCCCTTCAGGGCCGGATCGGTTACGCTGCCTGATCCGGCGGCGTTGCCGCCGGCTATTGAATTTATGCCCTTCGGGCATGAAGACATAAGGACATGAAGCGATAATCTTCGACGGGCGCGTGGTGGACGAACGGACGATCAAGTAGCTAATTCAAAATGTCTGAACAGTTGAAAATCTCCTTGAGCTTACCGCTTGCCTTGCTTGCGTGCGTGCTTTCCGCCTGTTCACGCGAGCAATTAAAAACTGAAGCGCAGGAACCCGCCCGTCAGGTCGCAACACAGCAACCAAGTCCTCCGGCTGCTGCGCCTCAAGCGACATCCTCGCTATCGTCTCCCGCTGTTCAAGCCAAGCAAGAGCCAGTCAAAGGTTTTGTCAAAATGGAGCGCGGGCTTCAGTTCATTGAAAAAAGGATTGAGGAGAAAAACGAAAAATACAAATATCGAATCAATTTCACTTATCCGCAGCTACAGGCGCTGATCACCCGCACGCTGAGAAATTCAATCGACTTGTCACTGCGTTGGTCATGAAAGAGATCAAAGATTTCAAAGGCTTTCGGCATGGCCCACCGGAGAAACGGCCCGCCCATTGGGAAGATGTCTTTGATTACGTGAGCGGCAGTTATGATGTGATTTATGCGACCGATGATTTAATCAGCATCCGTTTTACTGCTGACACTTACGGTTGGGGCGCGGCTCATGCTGTACAGTTTTACCGTGTCATCAACTTCGACCTAAAAACCGGCAGACCAGTAAATCTTTCACGCCTCTTCAAGCCGCGCTCAAACTATGTGCAAACGCTTTCCGCTTATTGCTATGACGATCTCAAAAAACAGATTAACTATGTGCTTGAGGATAACTTCGAGAGGGAAATCAAAAATGCTCTCCAAAACTGGAATGTCACTGAGAAGGGACTACTGATCAATTTTGAAGAATGTCAGGTAGCCGGCTGTGCGGCTCACGAATTGGAAGTAGTCGTTCCCTATATTGAAATCAAAGAGATGCTTGCTCCTTCAAGCGTCATATCTTCCATTACACAAGCCGCGCAAGTCTGAAGTCTAAGAGTTACAACGCCATGATCCAAAATCTCCGCCGCCATTTGCTCTTAGGTCTGTTTTTTCTTTTCTCTATCGTTCTTCCCGCGCAAGTCAATGCCGTGTGGCGCACGGCAGGCAATGTCGTCGGCGTTGAGCGGAAAACCGATGGCGTCGTTTTAACTTTGTCGAGCGGGGCGCGCGTTGGTGTGACGTTTTTTGATCTGGATGTGGTGCGCGTGCGGCTTGCGCCGAGGGGTGTGTTCGAGCGGGATTTTTCGTATGCCGTGTGGTCGAGGGATCGGAAGACGGTGGCGGCGGTGGTGCGTGAGGCGCGGGATCGGATCGAGATTACGACGCGGGTTGAGGGGCCGAAGATTGTGATCACGCGCCGTCCGTTTTTGGTGAGCGTGTTTGACGCGCGGGGGCAGTTGATCGTTGAGGATGACAGGGCGCATCCGGCGGCGGTTGATCTTGAGAGTGGCGCTATTGAGGCGTCGAAGCGGCGGGATCATTTGGAGATGTATTACGGCTTCGGGGAGAAGGCGTTTAATTCTCTGTCGCGGCACAATCAGCGGATGGTGATGTGGAACTTCGACACTTATGGTTATCCGGTGGGGCTTGATCCGATTTATCAATCCGTGCCGTTCTTCATTGCGCTCTGGCAGGGCAAGGCTTACGGAGTTTTCTTCGACAACACGCGCCGGACTTACTTCGACATGGGCAAGACCGATCCGACGCGTTACACGTTCGGCGCGCCGGGCGGCGAGTTGAATTATTACGTCTTCACGGGTGGGAAAGAGCGGACGCCGCAGAAGGTCTTGGAAGATTACACACTCTTGACGGGACGGACGCCTTTGCCGCCGCTGTGGTCGCTCGGCTATCAGCAGTCGCGTTGGTCTTATTACCCAGCGTCGCGCGTGCGCGAGATCGCGCGGGGCTTTCGTGAACGGAAGATTCCGGCGGATGTCATTTACCTCGACATTGATTACATGGACGGCTATCGCGTCTTCACTTGGGACAGGAAGGGCTTTCCCGATCCGCCGAAGTTGTTGCGGGATTTGCGCGAGGACGGCTTTCGCACTGTCTTGATCATCGATCCGGGCGTGAAGGTGGACGAGAAATACGCCGTCTATCGCGAGGGCCGCGCGGGCAATTATTTTCATCAGACAGCCGACGGCAAGGAGTTTCAATCGCGCGTGTGGCCGGGCGTCTGCGCGTTTCCCGATTTTACGAACCGGCGGGCGCGCGAGTGGTTCGGTTTGTTGCATCGCAAACATTTGGATGAAGGCGTCAGCGGTTTCTGGAACGACATGAACGAGCCGGCGACGTTTCCGCCCGATGGCCTCCCGCCGCAGCCGGACATTTATCACGACCCGGAGCGCACTTTCCCGCTCACCGTCAGACACGCAGGCGACGGGCAGCCCGGCGATCACGCGCGTTATCACAACGTCTATGGAATGCAAATGGCGCGGACGACTTTTGAAGCATTGCGGAAACTGCGGCCCGACGAGCGCCCGTTCGTGTTGACGCGCGCGGGTTATGCAGGGGTCCAACGCTACGCCGCCGTCTGGACGGGCGACAACGCGCCGTCGTGGGCGCATCTGCAATTGACGATTCCGATGTTGACGAACATGGGCGTCTCCGGCATGGCGTTCGTCGGCGCGGACGTGGGCGGCTTCTCCGGCAACGCTTCCGCCGAACTCTACGCGCGCTGGCTGCAAGCCGCCGCGCTGACGCCTTTTTTCCGCTCGCACATCGGCAAAGATTTACAAGACCGCGAGCCGTGGTCATACGGCCCGGGGTGGGAAAAGATCAACCGCCGCACGATTGAGTTGCGTTATCAATTGCTGCCTTACATTTATTCGCTCTTCCACGAACACGAACGCACCGGTGCGCCCATCATGCGCCCGCTCTGGTTCAACTATCCCGAAGCTGTCAGGACTTACACCACGCCGGCCAACTTTGATGAGCAGTACATGATCGGCACGGATTTACTCGTCGCGCCCGTGATGAGTCCCGGCGAAATCAAGCGCGCCGTTTATTTTCCCAGCAAGGGCGCAGCGTGGATCGATTGGTGGACGGGCGCGCGTTACGTCGGCGACTCGACGAAAGAGATTGATGCGCCCATTGATCGCCTGCCGATCTTTATCCGCGCCGGCGCGAGTATTCCAATACAACCCATCGTCCAACACACTGGCGAGATGGCGCACGCTCCGCTCGGCCTCGTCGTCGCACTTGGCGCGGCAGGGCAGAGCAGTTTTTATCAAGACTCCGGCGAAGGCTATGCCACCCAACGCAACGGCTGGCGCATCACCGAAGTCACGCAAAACGCAAACACGATTCGCCTCAAACATCTCGGCTACGAAGCGGGCCGCCCGTCACCTTCATCGAACTCTCCGGTGTTGCAACCAAGCCTAAAGAAATCCGCGCCGACGGGCGGGAAGTCAAAGACATCTTATTTGACAAAGACGCCAAGCGTTTGCGCTTCAAGCTGCCGGAGCAGGGCGCGAGCGAGATCGAGATCGCGCAATGAAGAGCAAGGATGAAGGATGAAGCAAAAGCCGAATGGGTGGGTCTTGCTTCATCCTTCTGCCTTCATCCCGCATCCTTGCTCTCGTCGGGCTACTGTCTTTCCTTAAGCATCACGACTTCGCCATCCACGACGCGCGAGATACTGGCCGCCGCATCACATGGGTGATGCGGCGGCCTTGCCGGGACAACTCAGCCCATTCGCTTTCCTTCTTTGGATTCTGCTCGACGAGAAGGAGGCGTGTCCCCACGTCTATCGCAACGGTAGTTTCAGTTGCTATTAACTGAGACTTCTCTCCGACATCCAGAGACAAGCCCAACAAGTCGATGGAAGGGACGGCGCGGGAGCGTGCCTGTCATCTTGCGTCCTTCGTCGTGAGTTTCGCCCGTCGTGCGCCGCCCCTCATCTCCAACGCTCGGCGGCTTCGCCTGACACACAGCAAATGCGAATCTCGCCTTCACGAAAGAGTTGCTTGACACCGCGCGCGCCCGTTCTCCATAATCCCAGAGGGGCATGAGCCGCTCCGGCCCGCGCAGGGGCGACTGGTAATGGCCGCCTCATCCGATCAAGCCAAACGCGACACGCGCCCAGAAGATACCGGGCAGCCACATATACGCCGCCCGGCCCACACTCAGCAGACACACTTCAAGCAGTGAAACGGAGGACAGGAAGGTGACAGGAAGCGAAGACTTGGGACAGAGTTTGCGCGCCGAGTTGGAGAGCTATCTCGACCGGCGTTTGAATGCTCTGCAAGACGAGATCGTGCGGCTGCACAGCCAGTTGAACGAAGCGTTCACGCGGCTGGCCGAGCGCGTGGAGAGTGAGCGGCAGGCCGATCCGTCGATCACGCAAGCCATCTCCGAACATCTGCGGAGCGCCGCTTCGCACGGCGACATGGCGGGGTCGATGACCGACGTGGCGCTGATCAAAGCCGCCATCGAAGACATCAACGAGCAGGGCACGCAGGCCGACGTTCTCAACACGCTGGTCAATCGCGCTTCCTCGTTCGCGCCGCGCATCGCCTTCTTCGTCGTCAAGAACGAACACGCGACGGGCTGGCGCGCGCGCGGCTTGGAAGGCACGGTCGGCGACGAAGCGATCCGCGAGATTTCCCTGCCGCTCTCTTCCGAGACGCTGTTGAGCCGCGCCGTCAACTCGCGCTCGTCTTGGAGCGGTGCGCCCGGCGCGAACGCTGGCGATCACGATTTGATCAATAACTTCAGTGACGAACCGCCCGCGCGCATCGTCTCTATCCCGCTCGTCGCACGCGAAAAGGCGGTCGCCGTCCTCTACGCCGACAGCGGCAGTCTGGACGCCGAGGCCGTCAACCTCGAAGCCTTAGAGACGTTGGTGCGCGTCTCCGGCATGGCCGTCGAATTGCTCGCGAGCAAGCGTGTCGGCACGCCAGCCGCCGCTGCTGCTGCTCCGGTAGTGCAACCGAGCGTGCCGGCGGAGGCCGCCGCTGCGCCGCCATCGGAAGAAGTGGCCGAACCGGCGGAGGCCGCCGTCGAGAGCCAACCGGAGGCAGCGGCGGTCGAAGCCGCGCCGATGCCCGTCCCCGTGATGGAAGCTCCGGCGATTGCAGAAGAGACTCCCGCCGCTGTCGCGCCTACGCCAACGACGGAGACTCCTGCCGCGCCGGAGTCGTTTCCAACTGAACCGTCGCCGGCTCGCGTCCGAGACAGCGCGCCCGAAGCGCGACAGCCGGCCTTCAGCCCTGCCGTCGCCGGCTCGCCGATGCCCGCGCTGGCCTCGATGTCGCCGGCCATCGATCCGCTCGCGCCGACGCAGACCGTCGCCTCTGGCCCGCTCGGCACGAAGCGCCGTTGGGGACAGGCCGACACCGAACTGCCCATCGAAGTCAGCGAGGACGAACGCCGCTTTCACAACGACGCGCGCCGCTTCGCCCGCCTGCTCGTCTCCGAGATCAAACTCTACAACGAACAGAAGGTGAAAGACGGGCGGGTGGAAAGCAATCTCTACGAACGCTTGCGTGAAGAGATCGACCGTTCGCGACAGATGTACGATAAGCGCGTCGCTCCGAACGTCGCCGCGCGTTACGATTACTTCCATCATGAATTGGTCAGCACGCTGGCCGAAGGCGACGCCGGCAAACTCGGCGGCGGCTATCCCGGCGCTGGCGTGTGAAGGCAAAAGGCAACAGGCAAAAAGCAAAAGGCAAAAGTGAGGCTCACGGGAGCTTTACTTTTGCCTTTCACCTTTTTACCGTAAGACTCATCCAAGCGCGGGGGATTAAAATTTTGCGCCTTCATTCATTTCGTCATCAGTTCGTTTTGTTATCTCTGCTACTGCTCGTCGCGGGCGCGGCGCTGGCGTTGCCGTTCGTCAGCGCGAGTTGTCGCGCGCCGCAGGGACGGGCTTCTGACGCGGGCGCGGTCGAGAGATTGCGCGCCATGACCCGCAACGATGTGCTGCCCGCTGAATCGGTCGTCGCCGCTTTGGCAACGGAGCAGGCGGACACGACTGCCGGCGCGCTCGCGCGCATCGTGCAGGCGCGGAGCAAGATGGCGAAGAATGATTTCGCGGGCGCGGCCTCGCTGCTCGACGATAAAACGATTCGCCGGCATACTGCGCTGGCTGACTACGCCTTGCTGTTACGTGCAGATGCGCTTGCCAAAGGAGGCCGCCGCGTCGAAGCCCGCGCCGCTTACGAACAACTCGCGCGCGAATTTCCTTCGTCCTTGCGCGCGCGTGATGCAATCTTGAGCGGTGCGGAAATCGCCTTACAAGACAACGCAGCGGCAGCCGTCCCCTTGCTCGTCAAAAAATTGACCGATGCAGATGACGCCACCGCGCTGCTGCTGACCGCAAAGACTTATGAGCGACAGGGCGATCCGGCGCGAGCGCGCGACGCTTATCGCCGCATTTATTTCTACGCGTCCGCATCGGACGAAGCTGCTGAAGCGCGTCTGAAACTCACCAACTCAAACGCTTCGGTCGCGCCCGCCAACGCGAACGAGGCCGTTGCGCGCGCCGACAAACTTTTCGTCGCCAAGCGTTACTCTGAATCGGTCGTCGCTTACAACGAGGCGGCGACGCTGCTCCCGCACGCCAGCCCGGAAATAAATTTGCGGCGCGGCATCTCGGCCTTCAACGCCAAGCGTTACGCCGAATCAATCGCCGCGTTCAACACCGTCCCCGCCTCAGCCGGAGAACTGCGCGCGCAATCTCTCTTTCATCTCGCGCAAGCGCACGCGCGCGCCGGTCAATGGCCGCAGGCGCGCGGGATGTTTGAAGAACTGCGCCGCCAGTTTCCCGATCACGCTTTGACCAAGCGCGCGGGCGGGGCCATCGGCTTGCTCGCGAAAGAAGCGAAGAACACTGTCGAGGCAACCAACTTTTTCCGCGCCGCCGTAGGTGCATATCCCGGCGCGGTCGAAGTCACGCAAGCGCAATTTGAACTCGCATGGGCGGCGCATGAAGCGAAGAACTATCAAGAGTCTGCGCCGCTGCTGACCGAACATCTCGCCGTTTACGCCGACCGCAACACCGACAATCGCGGTCGCGCCGGCTATTGGGCCGCGCGTGATTCTGAGCGCGCCGGCATGATTAAAGAAGCGACGGCGCTCTATCAAGCGATGCTCCAACGTTACGACGCCAACTGGTACGGCTATCTTTCACAACAACGACTTGAAGCTATCAAGCGCACGCACGGCACACCAGCGCGTTCCGACTTCGCTCCTGACTCTCCGATCAACCGCGCCCGCGCCAATCTCAGCACCGTCTCCATCGCCGCCGAGACCGCCGTCCCGGAAGCGGATGAAAGACTCGCTAAAGCTGATCAACTAAACATCGTCGGCCTCGACGAATGGGCCATCGAAGAAGTGGGCGAGCCGCTCAAGGCCGCGCCTTCCAGCCCGCGTCTCAATCTCGCCAAAGCGCGCATCCATCGCACGCGCGACGACAATTTGCAGGCGTTCCTTGCGCTGCAAAAGAGCTATCCCGATTACGCGCAGATGAAACCGGAAGAGTTGTCGCGTGAAGAGTGGGATGTTTTTTATCCGCTCGCGCATTGGGAGACGATCAAGGGAGAGGCGCGCGCGCGCAACATTGATCCGTATCGCATCGCCGGCTTGATCCGGCAAGAGTCCGTCTTCGATCCGCGCGCCGTCTCTTCCGCGAGAGCCTACGGCTTAATGCAACTGCTCGTCGAGACGGCGCAGCGCACCGCGCGCAAGTACGGCGTCGAAGAAGCGGTCAACGCCAACACGCTGCTTGAACCGCGACTCAACATCAAACTCGGGACGGCTTACTTGAAAGACCAACTGGATCGCTTCGGGCGCATCGAATACGTTGCCGCCGCCTACAACGCCGGTCCCGGTCGCGCCGTTCGCTGGCGCACAGAGTTGCCCGCCGAGATCGACGAATGGGCCGAAGCCGTCCCCTTCCGCGAGACGCGCGGCTATGTGCAGGGCGTCGTCCGCAACACGCTCCAATACCAACGTCTTTACGACGAGGGAGGCCGCTTCCGCGAGAATGTCGGCGCGAGCCGGCCAGCACAACCGGCGACTGCGCCGCAAGCTAACTCTCAAACAACGCCCTCACCGGACAACCGCCTCCGCCCCCGCCGCGTCACACCCGAAGAAAACGAGGAGAAGTAAATCGTGACACCGAGGGGACCAATCAACGCATCACTCATCATCTCGATCAGCGCCATTCTCATGTTCGCGCCGCTCACGTCTCACGCACAGCAACGCAAGCCGCGCGCGTCAACCGCGACACCAACCGTCGCCGCGAGCAAAGCGATCACCATCGCCACCGAACCGGGCGCTATCGTCTGGCTCGACGAAGTGCGGCGCGGTGTGACGGACACCGCCGGCGGGCTTGAGTTGAAAAATGTCTCTGCTGGTCGCCACAGCTTGCGCGTCCGCGCCACAGGCTTCGCCGAACGCACGCTCACGCTCTTGCCCGCCCGGCGTGGCCGCGTCGAAGTGAAGCTCACGCGCACGACCGACGAAGCCGAGTTATCGTTTCAACAAGCCGAAGAGCTGCGCGAAAAAGGCGGCGAAGAACCGCGCCGCCAGTCAATCGAACTCTACCGCAAAGCTCTGAAATTGCGTCCGCGCTTTCCCGCCGCACACATCGGACTCGCGCGCGTTTTGCTCGACACCAGCGAGACCAACGGCGCGCTCGAACAGATCGACGCAGCCCGCCGCGACCGTCCCGTCTATCCAGAAGCCTCCGCAGTCGAAGGCCGCATCCTGCGCGCCACTGAAAATAACAAAGAGGCCATCGCATCTTACCGCCGCGCCCTCAGCGAAGCGCGCGGCTTTCAGCCCGAAGCGCACGCCGGTATCGGCATCGCCCTCAAAGAAACCGGCGATTACGAAGGGGCCGCCGCCGCCTTCCAAAAAGCCATTGCCCAACTTTCCGACACCGAACCCGTTCTCTACCAACTGCTCGGCGAAGCCTACGAACAACTCGGCAAATACAAAGAAGCCGTCGCCGCCTACGAGAAATACTTACAACTCGCGCCCGACGGCAAACTCGCGCCCGCCATCAACTCGATCATCGAGCAACTCCGCATCCAAGCCGCCGAACAAGCCGCGCCGCCGAACGACTGAGAAGAATTTGAGCCACGCGCATGACACGAAGAGACACGAATGAATTTGATTTCGTTTCGTATCTCTTCGTGTCATGCGCGTGGCTCGCTTTTTCCGCCGCAGTTGTAAAGAACATTTAATCCGCCGTTAATCGCGCGTTAGCTTCACGCGTTTAATCTCTCGCCATACCCCACCTGAAGATCACCCAGCCTGTTCATGCGGACAGGGGCCGCGCCGGGCTTTTCCCAGAAGCCAAGCGCGGCCCCAATTTTTTTCAGATGCAAAGCTGGCGGGTGTCTGTCGTCAGATCACGGCACATGGCGTCAAGGACTGCTTCATAAGGCGAAACGAGAACGTCGGCAATAATTAATTCTTCTGCCGCGGTGGAAAGTTTTGGTGGCACATCTTCGTGACGCAAGTTTGTTCCAACTCGACGGCACGCGCCTCCGGTAGTTTCCACGCCTTCGCGCGCGTCAGTGAAGCGATCAAATTCACTTGTAACATTCGCTGTTCAGCCATCTGGTCACTCGCGCCTTCCGCTTCCAGCTCAATGCCGCGCCCGCCCCACTCCCTCAACCAACGTTCGAGCCGCGCGGCAATCGCCTTTTTGTCCGCCTCTGTCCCGTGCTGTGACATGATGTAGGCAGCCGTTCCGGCCACCATCGCTGAGTCGCCTTCGAGCCGCCGCAGCAGCAGCGAACTGATCGCTTCCGAATAATGCGCGCGCGTCAGTTCGCCGAGCAGCATCGAATATTGACCATTGCTTGTTCCCGCAAGAGCTTCTTCGATGAGCGGCAGCGCTTCCGCTTCGTGCTGTTTGGCGAAGTAGCCGAGCAAACTGCCTTTTGCGTCAGCCGACCATTTCGTTCCCCACTCGCGATAGAGCGCCATCAATTCGCCGTAGATAGACTGCGTGGCGTAACGGGCGATGAGCCGCGTTTTATGTTGTAACCGGGTGATGTCGAAGTTTTGTTTGAGCGCGGCTAACCGTTTAATCTGTTCGAGCAGGTCGGCATCCGCCTCTGGCAACTCTCTGTCTTCGAGCGCGCCCAGCACGTCGAAATCGGTGAGCGATTCGGGATCGCGTATTTCGGCGACGACGAACGCGCGCGCCTCTTCCGGCGCTAACTCAATAATGCGCCGCAGCGCCGTAGCCCTCTGATTCTGTGTGTTGTTGCCGCGACTCGCCGCCAATCGTTTCAGCGACGGCAGCAGCGCGGAATCTTTCAACTGCTCCCAATAGACCCGCAGCAAATACTCTTGATCGAACGGGTGCAACGAGTCGAAGTTCTTCAGCAGCGCCTCTCTGACGCGGGCGCGGGTCTCGGACGCCAGCACCGGGTCTTGCGGCATGTGCGCGAGCAGCGTCATCGCTGTCGCTGTCAGGCTCTTGCCAATCCTCGCGGGAAGGCTCAAAGCGACCTCGCGCACGTAAGCCTGCTCAATCGCCGAAGGCGGCTTCGACTCAGACATTCCCACGCCCGAGATCAACGCGGCGCGAGGAGCGGGCGCGCCTGATGCCTCTCGTTCCTGCATCTGCCGAAGGCGCGTTAAAACGCCGATCAGTTGATGTGACACGCCGATCAACGGATCACGCAACGCCGACTCTAAGAGCTGCACCACCAACGCGCGGTCGCGCGCCATGTACAATCCGAAAAAGATATTTTGGAAGTAGTTGCCGGACTTGCCCGCGCCGGAGAGAAAGCGACGCACCTTCTCGCGGGTTGACGGCGCGCCTGTCAGATATGACAGTTCCTCAGCGAGCTTCGCCTCTTCCTGCCAATTTTTCGCCGCATCGAGCAGCGTCGCCAGACGGCGAACTTCAGCCGCCTCTTCCGCTTCGCTCATCGCCTTCACGTCGAAGCTGACTGCGTTCGTTTCGAGCGTCGGCGCAATACCGAACTCGTGCGGGTTCTTCGCCCGCCGAACTCTACTCGTCTTCACGCGCACGGTGTAACGACCGGGATGTTCAAATCTGATCCAGTCGTTGATGGTTAGTTCGACGCGCACGGGCTTCGCCGACAGCGTGGCGATTGACGAATAATCGGGATAGTAGCGGCCTGCAAACGAATACTCATCGAGCCAACGATTGCTGCCGGAAACGGGCGAGATGATCACATCATCAATCGGCGAAGCGGGCTTCGTCGTCGTCGTGTCGAGTTGGTATCCGGCGCGTTCGGCGGTGAAAGAGAGAACGAGGCGCACTGGTTCCCCGGTACGGAAGATTGATTTATCTCCGGCGAGCGCGAGACTGACATGAACCGCAGCGGCTGGCTCTTTCGCTGCTGCACTGTTCTCCTGCCCTGCGACAGATACGGCGGCGGCGAGCGCACACGCGAGGCAGCAGGCGAAGCATCGAGCGCGACGCATTAAGAGTCCGGGCGCGAGTCGCTTGTTCATATTGATACCTTGTGTTGTTATTCCGGCAGAGATGAGAAGTTTATTTCCATCAGACGGAACTTCTCGGGCTATGCCGTGGCGGGCATGATCGCTTACACGTCGCGCGAAAACAAGCCCCCACTAAATATCTGTGCTAAAGAGCAAATGCAATTGGAGATAATTGCACGTTCGAGACGCTGATTAAACGCTTCGGGCTGAACGACGAAGGACTGAAGCAAATCGCGCCGGTTAAATCAACTCAGCCGCGCGTCTGTTTGTCGTTAATGTTCGGCGGCGCTACATCTATCGCCCGAACAGCGACCTGTAATCTTTGCCAAGACACACCTGCCATTCCCGCCATCTTGAATTAACAAACATTTAACTAGGGGCCGGATGAATAGGTGTTGATGCCAAGAAAGAGGGCGCTTTTAACACCCTCAAGCTCCCTCTTTCTTTAACCAGCGTGAATGGGTTCGCACAATTCTCGCACAATCACACGATTCGTTAAGAGCTACGCGGAGAAGTCAAACACCGGGACACGACATTGAAAGGATAACCAACAATGGCGCAAGGATTGATTTGTAATGGGACCAACACGCGCGCCCTGCGAGTGCTGCCCAACGTCGCACCCTTTAATGCCCTCGCCGAGTTCGTCTTCGCGATCAGGGTGCGGGGAATGCGTGTCGCGCACCCGACACGACAACGATTGATAGTCGCGCCCGGCATCGCCCTCTCAATCGAGGGCGGCGAACTGCGCTTTACGACGACCAATCCGGGCGGCGGCGATCTCTCGCTGCCCCTCGGCGGCGCGACCGACGGCGAGGCGCGGCTCGACCGCCTCATCGACTACAATAACGGGACGGCAACTTTTACGCTGCGCTTCACACGGCGCACCGGTGAACTCGTCGGGCTGGTTGCTAATACTGTTCCGTACATCGGCGGCTTTAACATCGCGGGCGGCGCGGGACTCTCAATCGCCGCCGACAACACGGCCAACGCCGAAAATCTGCAATGCAGTGTTGATGATTTCCGGTTTATCGCCGGTGGCCGTGCCGCTACTATTGGTCATCCATTACCGCACGGACCAGACACCGTCCGCTACGGTTTCCCCGGAAACGGCAATGACGCTTTGCCCGGCGCGCAACATTTGACAGTCGAGAATGGCGCTTACGAACTGACGCCGGAAGTCTTGGCGGTAGCGGCTGACGACGCGCGCGCCACCTTTAGTGGTATCACACCCGAACCTGGCTTCCTCATCCGGCTGTTTGAGCGCACGCAGGACGAAACCTTCAACTACTCGCGTCCGCTGCGGGAGAACATTATCAGTCTCCCGCGCACCATCGAGGGTCGCACGAACAAAATGCGGTTTTTTTACGTCGCGCGCCTGCATAACGAGATTACCGGCACGGACGGCGCAGACTCGAATGAAGTCGGCCTCCTTCCGCCCGTCCCACCGGCAGCGGCGGGCGAGTCGTTGATCACGTTCGATGAATTCTTCGTTGGCGCTGATCCGTCAGCGATGAGCGTTCCGCCGGGGCCTCAGCCAATTGCCGGAGATCGTTACCGGGCGCAGGGCGTATTAATTAGTATTCCCGGCGGGCCGGTCATTAATCCGTGGGATCGTAGTCATACCCCGTGGGGCGGCCTCTCGTCGGGAGGTGTCGCCAACCAACCGGTAACGCTGGATTTCGTCGTCCCAAACACCACGACGCCGGGGCGGACGGGCGCGGTGAGCTTCTTCGTGTGCGGGACTGAGCCGGGGCAGACGGCGACATGGCGGGCCGTCGCTTACACGAGCGCGGGCGTGGCGCTTCAGACCATCGAGGGCACGACCGATGCGGAAGTGGTTTTTACCCGCGCGCAAGGCGACATTAGCCGAATCATTTTTACGCCTACAGCGGGCCATGAGTTGCTTGATACGCTACGGTTCAACACGCCGGTGGCAGTGTGAGGGGGCGAGGCGTGCGTCGTCCGATCAGGCAAGTGACCAATCAGGGGCCAGAGGGACCAACTATGACGAACGAAATCGAATTGATTCCAATCCGGACTAGCCAACAGATACAGGCGGCAGGCTACGACGTTCCCAGCAAAACGTTGAGGGTTCAAGTCCGCGGCGAGATTTGGGAATACTCAAACGTGGAGCCGCGGCGTTGGGAAAGACTGATGGGCGAAACGGAAACCGATGTGGTGTTTAGCGGGATCGAGTATGACGGGCGCAAAACGAAAAAGCTCATCCCGCCGGAACCGAAGGTGGAGTTACCGCTCGCCGAGCGCCTCGTCGAACTCGGGTTGGCCGGTGACTACGGGCCGCCGGGATCACCGACGCGCGCGAGGTACGAGGAACTGATGCGCCGGCGCGAGGCGCTGCCGACCGCGCGGCTGCAACCGGAACTGGAAGCAGTGCGCGCGAAACTCGCCGCCGTCACTCCCGCGTCGAGCGTCGAAGAAGTCGAACATCTGTACCTCCGCAGGGCGGCGCTCCGCCGGATCGTGGCCTCTGCGGGGCCGGTCGTCAATCAGATCAACGCGGAGATCGCCGCCCTGCGGGAAGAGTACCGGCGAAGCATGGCGGCTGCCGCGAAACAGAAACTCTGGGAGCAGGCGCAAACCCGACAACGCCACGCGCGGCTCGCCGAACTGAACAAGTTGATCCGGGCGCAGCCGCCCCTCTCCCACCTCGAATTTGATAAGCTGCGCGGCGGCGGTTCTACCTTAGAACAAGCGACGGCGCAGCGGCTGGCAAACTGGAAGATTGAGCGCGTCGGCTTACGGACGAGACTCGGACTAGAAGTACTCAATCGGGAAGACGCAGACCCGCCGCCGCGTAAGCAGTGGAGGGGCGGCTACGAAGCCGTTCACCATCCAAATTCAAAGTAGCACCCGGCAGCATCCAGCAGCACCGACCATTTGTTTTTTTAGCTGAGAGAGGAGAGTCATCATGTCATCACCCGGTTTATTTCGCCCGCGCCGCGTCGCCGCGATGAGCGTGCCGCTGCCGCCCGCCATCCGCATTCCAGCGCCAGCCACACGCCCGCGCCGCGCTGTGAATAATTCACTCGGCGCGGGCGTAGTGCCATTACCCGTGGCCTCCCATCCAACGCTCGCGCAGCCCGTCCCGGTGACGACGCCGGGCCAATTGCCCGATGTCGGTATCATTCCCACACCTCTGCCGCCCGGCATGGCCGAGCGCGACCGTTACGCGCAAGGCGAGCCGTCGCGTGCCACCCGCCTGCAAGAGGCAATCGCTTATGAGAGCAACGCACCGCTCCAAAAGATGGGGCGCGGGCGCGCTTTCTTGAGCATGGCCTTGAGCGGGATTGGACAATCAATTCAACAAGCGCAGGCCACCGCCGCCGCACAAGGCCGCAGCGTCGGGTGGGGTGATCTCGCCGCCGGGCTAGGCAGTGGGCTAGGGTCGGGCATTGCGGGCGCGGTTGACCCGACGCTCCCTGATCGGCAGTTGCGGGAGAGCCAAGTCGGTGAGTTGCAAGGACAACTTGAGCAGGAAGTAGGCAGCCGCGCCCAGATCGCGCAACTCGAAGACCTTGAAGCGCGCCCTTTTCTCGCCGCCGCGAAAGTCAGGCAGGAACAACAAGAGGCGGAAGCGCAGGGGCGCGAGCATGAGCGCGATCAGATCATTCGTTTCTACAACGATCTGCCCGAATTCGATCCCACCTCAGCCGATCCAATCGTCCGCCAACTCGTCGAGCGAGCCGCCGCCTTGGTAGTGGGGTCACAGTGCGTTGCTGCAACCACGCTCCGGCACTTAGTTTGCTAACAGGTCTTTCAACTCCCAAACAGATTTAGTGATTCCGGCTTCCATCGCTGGCGTGCAACGGATGCTTGAATGAATCCGGCAGAAGTTGTAATAGGCAAAATACAAGGCCAACGCAGCCTTTAGATTCTCCCACTTCTTGCTGAATCCGTTTGTAAGCCGTGTGAATCTCCGCATCGCCATACGGATATTTAGATTCTGCCTTTCGACGTGCGAAGTGCAAATCTTTTCGGGGTCTGGATTTCCAAACACTGGCGTCGGAATCGCTTCAAGTACGCGAGACGGAGAATAGCGATGCTCATCTGGTTCAGGTGCGCCGTATATCTTGACGAGTTTCGCGTAATCGCAGCGTGTGCCTAAGCTATATGCTAACGCATCTGGATAAGCCGCGAATCCATCTGTGCTGACTTGAAAGCGATTCTTTGTGCCCTCCACAGCCTTATAGATTTTCTCTGTAAACTCTAGCGTGTCGTGCTCTGTGCGACGGCCTAAGTGCCAAGCGAGAATGAGCTTTGATTCACGCTCGAAAGCGACGAACGTATAAGCATCGCCTAGCGTGTCCGTGTCTTTACCTTTGCGCTTTTTCGTCTTTTCTTTCATCCCAACGTAAGCCCAAATCTCATCGGCCTGAACGTCCGCAACTGTAACGTTGCGGATTTTCTCATCAAGCAATCGCTCGCATCTCTCGCCAGCTAAGACGAGCAACGAAAGGATTGCACGTTTGCCAACGCCAGTGATGCGCTCCGTTGTGCGAACGGAACAGCCCTCGACTAAAAGCTGTAGAACTAACAGGGCTTTTGTGAAGTCCAGACGCATCTCGTCTAGCGGTCTGGTATGTTCTTCTGTGAAAGTTTTGCGGCATTG
>Ga0136614_10000273_pt1 | contig 23677 bp, 23 predicted proteins | sample AntDrymUQ2792106_2_FD_106643 | JGI IMG/M metagenome (GOLD analysis project Ga0136614, IMG submission 106643) | Polar desert sand microbial communities from Dry Valleys, Antarctica - metaG UQ279 (21.06) | ecosystem: Environmental > Terrestrial > Soil > Desert | place: Antarctica: Dry Valley... | reverse complement strand
GTTGTTAGCCCGCTGGGTCATATTGTTTTCCAAGCGGCCTCTAAAGCAAGACTGAAATGGCGTGCGGAAGTGTCGCGTTGGCGGCGCTAAGACCTATCGGCCGAAACGTCCACATGAGCGCCTACCAGGGTAGTTCGCACTTCATTCCTTGGGCCCAACCAGCGTTTTGGGGCCGCGAGGAAGCGTACGTGCTCGAGGCGTTGCGGTCGACCTGGATATCGGGCGGCCCGTTCGTCGAGCGACTAGAGAAGGACATGGCGGCTCATATTGGTTGTGAGCATGCGGTCGCCGTTGCAAATGGGACGGCGGCCCTGCATCTTGCCTATCTCGCGCTCGGCCTCCAGCCCGGCGACGAAATCGTTGTTCCGGGCTTTGGCTTCATGGCCGCCGCCAACATTGCACTGCACTTCGGTGCACGGCCAGTCTTCTGTGATGTCGACCCTGAGACGTGGTGCATGCGCGCCTCCGATGTAATTGGCGTGCTGACTGGCAAGACGCGCGCGGTCGTGGCGGTTCACACCTACGGCAACGTCTGCGAGATGAACGACCTGCTGGCCCTTGCAGTTGAAACGGGGATACCAATAATTGAGGACGCTGCGGAAGCGTTCAGCTCGCGCATCGACGGCCGGCAGGCCGGATCGCTGGGAAAGATCAATACGTTCAGCTTCCATGCGACGAAGACCATTTCGACCGGCGAGGGCGGGCTGGTCGCGACAGACGATGACAAGACGGGAGAGATCTTGCGCCTATACAGGAGTCACGGTCTCCGACGTCAGCGCCACTATTGGCACGAGGTGCCGGGACACAACTTTCGACTAACCAACCTTCAGGCAGCACTTGGTTGCGCGCAGCTAGAGTGCATCGATCGAATTATCTCAGAGCGCCAGCGCGTGTTTGTGCACTATCAGCGGCGCTTGCGCAGCATGCCAGGCATCGCGCTCCAGCAGTTCACCGGCGGTTGCGAACCAGTAGTCTGGACAGTTGCCGTGCGCCTATCAGAAGATATCTACCCGCAAGGCCGCGACGCCGTTATCGCGGCTATGGCAACCGAGGGCATAGAGACGCGGCCTGGCTTTCAAGCGCCGGCAGAGATGTCATATTTCGAACCTGCGTCGTTGCCCACCAGCGAGACGCTCGGGAGATGGGTGTTGAGCATGCCTACGTATCCGACGCTCGCGGACCACGAAATCGAGCGTGTTTGCGATCGACTGGCGGCACACGCACACGGTAAGGGCAGATGACGCGAGCAGAGTTGAGCGCACCCGAAACCACGCCCGCACAGAGCGTTTCGATTGTCCTGCCCACTTACAACGAGGCCGGCAATATTGTGGTGCTCGTTAATGCCATAAAGGCTGCCGTGCCTAGCAGCTGGACCTACGAGATCTTGGTGATGGATGACAGCAGTCCCGATCAGACGCACAAGCTCGTGCAAGAGACGTTCGCAGAAGATCCAACCGTGCGCGCCATTCTGCGCACGAAAGACCGCGGTTTCGCCAGGTCGATCCGCAGCGGTATCGAGCAAGCCCGCATGGAGCGCGTCATCGTGATGGATAGCGACCTCACGCATGATCCCGCCGAAATACCCCTGCTGCTGCATGTCGGCGCGATTTACGACATAGTCAGCGCGTCGCGGTTTTGCGCTGGCGGGCGGATGGCGGACACACCCCATTACCTGATAAGCATGCTGTACAACTGGTTGCTCCGCCTCGTCTTACGCACCCAGGTCCAGGACAACTTGGGCGGTTACTTCACTGCGCGCCGCAGCGCGCTCAACGAGTTGCCGACGGACGAGATTTTCTACGGCTACGGCGACTATTATTTTCGATTACTGCATTTCGCGCAGCGCGCAGGTATGTCGATCGTCGAGATCCCGGCCGGATACTTGGCGCGTGGCGCGGGCAAGAGCAAGTCCAATTGGTTCCGCATGATCCGCACGTATACCACTGCGGCGATACAGCTCCGACTGCGTATGTGGCAAACGCAAAGGGCGAAACAGCGCAGGGAAGGGAATTTGCCGACCGAAGGGCGGCGCAATCCATCCGCTCTGCCTTGAGCGCTTTCTTATCGCAGCCTGCTTCTTTTTCGGAGGGCGTAGAACACAAGACAGGCGCCATTGCCCATCCGCAAGCGCTCGATCAGCGGCGATAGGGCTGCGTGGATCATCCCAGCGGTTCTACGCCGCAGTTGTGGCCAGAAGAACCAGCGATTCACGAGCTTCTTTGTCACCAGCGACGGGAGAGCTAGCATCGTGAGGAAGTCGTAGAGCGTCGAAAGGTTGCGCGGGACATAGGCCCTCTCTTCGACCACCTCGAAATCAGCTTGCAGGAACAGCGCACGCCACTGGGCCTCGTCATACGCGTGGTGGTGGCGCCAGAACCGGTTGTAGAACTTTCCGTACCTGTCGGCCAGTCCGCTGAGACCGAAACCGCGCACCAGACGTGCGAGCAAAGTCGCACGCTCAAGACGGTCGCTCGGGATGGTGACATAGAACAAGCCCTCCGGTGACAGCAGTCGATGCGCCTCCTTGAGAACCGGCAACAGATCCGGGATGTGCTCGAGGACGCTGTTGGAGAAGATGGTTCGATAGCTTCCGTCGGGCTTCGGGATCCGATCGCCTGCACATACCAATAACTCTTTGTAGATTCCTTGCCGCCGTGCGCGCTCAACCTCGGTGGGGTCGGGATCGATCCCAGTATCGACCGGTTCAGTACGAAGTATCTTGGCGAAGATGCCGTCGCCGCAGCCGATATCGAGGATAGGCGACTGCCATTGGTTGCGGGCGTGGATCTCGCACTCGATGGATCGCTCGAGCGCAAGCGCCGCGGGGGCCAATGCTAAGTATCGGCAAAAGAAGTCGGCGTTGAAGTTCACCAGCGGCTCACACGGGCTGGTCTTGCGATGTTATAGCTCGGCTGGCGGCACTGATAGTCTCACTCCTCTCACATTATCGGTCCGGTGGCGTTGGACTTATCGCCGTCTCGCATCCAGCAGTATGGTGTGGTCAACACAGTCTTCGTAGTCGCCAAGGAATCGCTCAGTTGTCTCTGCGCCACCTTGTACCGTTCATAATCAGCGCGCTCGCGTTGATCGTGGTTTTTACGCTAACAGATCTGGAAGCGCTACGCGGTCTTGCTTTCCGAGTGAGATGGGATCAACTTCCCGGCATTGCCTTACTCACACTTGCCATCGTTTGCGCCTTCGGCTTGAGATGGCGAACTTTGGTGAGAGAAGCGCTGCCAATCCCTCGATCGGTTCTTGTGTGTGCGTTGGGAATTGCGGGTAATCAACTCCTTCCGTTGCGAGGCGGCGACGCGCTTCGCGTCGTACTTTCTACGCGCGGCCCAGGAGCGCCGTCGTTGCACGCTGGCGTGTCGGCTATTGCGTTGGAAAAGGTGTTCGATTTAGTCGCGGTCGCCAGCTTTGCGTTGATATCCGCGTCAGCTCTTGTCGGGGCGCGTGACGGCGCAACTCGATTCAATATTTTCGCGGCCGCCGGTGCCGTGATGATCATGGCCGTGATCATCCTGCTGCTAGCGCGCTCTGGACTACTAGCAACAGCTACTCGTAGCTTGTCACGTGTGCTGCGCATGCGGCCTCGCCTATATCGTCATTTGTTTCGCCCACTACACCACTTGCGGCAATTGACAAGTCTAGGTCGGGTCGCGGTTCTGCTGCTCCAGACTGCGTTTATTTGGATGGTTCTGTACGTACTGGCGTACTTGGCGGTAGCGAAGTTTGTCGGAATTGAGCTCACCGTGACTGATACGATGGTGCTTCTTTGCGCAGGCGCATTAGGTGTGGCTATTCCCGCGGCGCCATCGGGCCTGGGCACTTTCCATGCGGCGATCATTTCAGCCTTCCTGATCTTGGGTAGACCGGTATCGGAGGGTCTGGTGCTCGCGATGGCAATCCATGGCGTCTTCTTCGTCGCACTTTGCGTAATCGGCGCGGTCGCCCTTGTACTCGCGACACACAGGCTCGGGCCCGTACGCCCGCCCCCGGAGAGCGCTTGAAGAAGTACTGTCGCCTCAGTGCTGCTATGTTGGTTTGTACGCACGACTTGGTGACACGCTGGTCAGCCTTGACTCAGGTACGGCACTTGGAACGCAGCGTGCGATTGTGCTGAATGGCCACAAACAAAATCGTTATGGTGAATGATGTCCGCTGAGCAAGACACAATCGGCTCCGTGAACATGTCGTCCTGGAAGGAGCTGTGTGGATCGCACGCCGCCAACGTCGTGGGCGTCACCGGTACATCGCCACAATCTCTAAAAAGATTCGACGATTGGTTTCTGGGGTTCTATCCGTATCTCCTGTATCAGAGCCTGGCGCCGCTCCAATGTGCGGAATAAGCGGAATCCTTTCACTCGAGGACCCGGATCGACGCCGCTCGCGTGTGGTGCAAATGGGCGAGGTGATGACGCACCGCGGCCCCGATGGCGACGGCGTCTTTCAGGATTCTTCCGCCGGCGTCTGTCTAGGCCACCGCCGGCTTGCAATCATCGATCCGGCGCATGGCCACCAACCGATGAGCACCGCGGATGGCGACATCACGATCATCTTTAACGGGGCGATCTATAACTATCTGGAGTTGCGGCGCGAGTTGTTGTCGTATGGCCACCCGATCCGCTCGTATTCCGACACGGAAGTCATTCTGTATGCGTGGCGACAATGGGGTGCGGAGTGTCTCCAGCGCTTCCTCGGGATGTTCGCGTTCGCTATCTGGGACAAACGGCAGCAACTGTTGTTCTGCGCCCGTGATCGGATTGGGATCAAGCCGTTTTACTTCTTCTCCAATGATCACGAATTCGTCTTCGCCTCGGAGATCAAGGCGATACTGGCATCGGGATTGGTGTCCGCGCGGGTCGATCCGAGCGGGCTTTGCGACTATCTAACGTTCCAGTTTTGTCTGCAGGACAGGACGCTCTTCGACGGAATAAAGCGGCTCGAGCCAGGGCAGTCGCTGATAGTCCGGCTCGCGAACGGCACCATCGATCTGAAGGTCACCCAGTACTGGGAAGTGTCGTACCCCGAGGATCCTGGCTGGACCGAGGCCGAGTCCGTTAGCGAACTATCACGCTTGCTCGAGGATGCGGTCCGCATCCATCTGCGCTCCGATGTCCCGCTGGGTGCGCACCTTTCGGGCGGGCTTGACTCGAGCACCGTGGCATGTATCGCCTCGTCACTGCTGCAAGGTGAGCGGCTGCAGACGTTTACCGGTGCGTTTCACGAGGGGCCGGCGTTCGACGAGTCCGCTTACGCGCGCGCCGTTGCCGAGCGCATCAAGGCTCGCTACCACGAGACGTACGTGACCGGCGACGAGCTTTCGTCGCTGCTGCCGCGATTGATGTACATGATGGACGAGCCGGTCGCCGGCCCGGGACTCATTCCGCAGTTTTACGTTTCGAAGCTGGCGGCGGAATCCGTGAAGGTCGTCCTCGGAGGCCAGGGCGGCGACGAGATATTCGTCGGCTATGCGCGCTACCTGATTCCCTATCTGGAACAGGCGCTGCAGAATGCGATCGATGGAACAGGGGGCGGTGCGCGCCTCCTGCATGAGATTGCTCCGAATCTCTCCGTCCTCAACAATTACAAGCCAATACTTTCGCGGCTGTGGTCATCCGGCTTGTTTGACGATCCCGCGAGCCGCTATTACTCGCTGATTGATCGTAGTGAGGGCATGCGGGAGCTGTTTACTCCCGACCTTTGGTCGGGCTCATACCAGCCGCGCGATGCTTTCGACGACATCTTCAATAAGCCGGAGCGCGCGGGACTGATCGAGCGCATGACGTACTTCGACCTGAAGGCTTCGCTTCCCGCGCTGTTGCATGTGGAGGATCGCACCAGCATGGCGGTTTCGATCGAGTCGCGGGTGCCGTTACTCGACCATCGGCTGGTGGAGCTTGCGGCGCGTGTACCCACCAGAATCAAGTTTGCATCGGGGAAACTGAAGCACGTGTTTCGGGAGGCAGTCCGGCACATCGTTCCCCCTCTGGTGCTCGATCGCAAAGACAAGATGGGCTTTCCAGTACCGCTCGCACATTGGTACAAGGGCGTGGCGCGCGACTTTGTGCACGATACGTTGCTGTCGCAGCGCGCGCGCGAACGGGGGCTTTACGATGCTTCAAAGGTCGCCAGACACCTCGAAACCGATCAGTCATTCAGTCGTCTGACCTGGGGGCTTCTATGTATCGAGCTGTGGCACCGTGCCTTTATCGACGGCGAAGCAACGACTGCATCTTTTCAGCATCGGGCGCCGGGCGCCAACGTGCTCTAGCTGCGCGGGCGAGCGCCTTGGCGCGCATCCCCCATGGACTCAGGCGCAACGACAACGGCAGCGTGTGCCACAGTCGTTTTGCGACGCGCGTCGCGGCGCGTTCAGGTGGAATCAACGAATGCACTCCCGTGATGCGCCTGACCTTGCCGCGGACCGAAGGCGCCAGTGCCATCGCGCCCCGTTCGAACGCAACGCGGATTTCGTCGGCTAGAACAGACTCCGCAATCGTCGTCGGCGCGCCGGGCTGTAAAACGATGGTCTGAGAGTAAGTCTGTCTGCCACGAAACAACAACACAACTCGGCCATTAACGGGCGTTGCACCCGGCGCATCCATTCCGAGTTGCAGGTCAACGATCTGGCAGAGCGGCAGACGCGCAGTGTATTCACCGTTCGCGGCGCTTTGCCTCAATCGCAGGGCGCGCAGAAACGAATCGCGTCGCTGCAGTGGGACAAAACACGTGTCCGTGTGCAGTAACTCGCCGGAAGGCAAACCCGCCCGAGCCTCGGCGACGGCGCGCCGGTTTTCGCCGACTTCGCCGTCGAGCAGGATGAATCGCTGGGACTCGTCCGCATACGCTGAGGTCAATGGCCACTGCTTCGCCTTCGACTGCCGGCCGCGGCTGCTGGCAAGGCTTGCCACTGCGCTATCGAACGCGGCTGCCAGCGCTTCATATCCGTAGCGGCCCGAGGCGACAATGTCTGTGAACGCCCGATCGGTCATTGCGCGAACTGACGCGGAGTCGCGGATGAAGCGCACTGCATCATCGAAATTCGAGTAGTCCTTTTTCAGGGAAAAGTAATGCCGGCCAGGCTCGATAACTCGCGAGTACTCGCCTTCGTACAGAATCAGTGCGGTCCGCATCGCAATCGCTTCAAACATGCGCGGCGATATCTGGTTCATTCGCGTGCAATGGTCGAATTTCTGCAAACACGCTGCGTGAACGTCCTCGAAATCGGCGTCGGGCCGAGACTCGAGATGATTTTCCACTGCTCGACGCACTTCGCCGTGCTCGTCGATTAGATTGGCGCCGCTTTCACAACCCAGAGTCGCGACGCAACGCCCAAGAAAGCGATACCAATCGTCGTCATACAACCGGTCGTCCTCAGACCACCCGATGTCGCAGACCACCCCTCGCTCGTGGCACAGCGCATCGACATCGCGCCCGATCCACCACTTTTCCATTGCCAGCGAGCCATACCAGTAGGCGAGTCGTCGCCCGCGATAGCCGATCTCGACAGGTCGTTCGCTTAACGGCAACGCCAGGTGCTGGTGCCGCTCGAAGTCCAGCGGCACGTAGCCGGTCAAGACTCCAGCGAATGTGACGTGCGAAAAGCGATGTTGCGGATAGAACTTTTCACGCTCCACCTCGGGAACGCAAGTGAACACCAGCCTGATCTGCAGTGACTCAAGCGCCTGGCGCGTCGCTTCGGTGCGTTCGTACTCGTCCTGCAGGAACGCGGCCTTCAAACCGCTGAAGCTACGAAGCTGATCGGCCAACGCACTAAATGGCCAGTCGGAAAATAGCTGCACCGAAAAGTGCAGAACGACTACATCGAAATCATCCAACCAGGCGACGGCGTTCGAGCCAGCGTCACGGCGCGCCGGCGCAAAGACGATGTGATGACGTGAGTAGCGCTGCAGGCCTCGCAGAAACTCTCTAACGGTAGGAATGTGCGTCCACGCGGGGTCGTACAGGACGAGGACGTTGAATTGCTTGTTCATCGGACGTCGTTGACTGCAGGAGCAGGCGGCGTAAGGCGGTTGTCATTGTAGACTCGGGCCTGTGCTCCTGGAGTGACACAGTCAAGCCGCATGACGATGCAGCGAAGGGGAATCGTCCTGGCCGGCGGCTCAGGCACCCGGCTTTATCCAGTGACGCAAGCTGTATCGAAGCAACTGCTTCCGGTTTACGACAAGCCGATGATTTACTACCCGCTGAGCACGCTGATGCTCGCGGGTATTCGCGAATTTCTGGTGATCTCAACACCGGCGGACACGCCTCGCTTCGCGGAATTGCTCGGCGATGGGAGCGCCTGGGGCATCCATATTCAGTACGCGGTTCAACCTTCACCTGACGGTCTGGCGCAGGCGTTCATCATCGGGCGCGAGTTCGTTCGAGACCATTCGTCGGCACTGATTCTCGGGGACAACATTTTTTTCGGGCACGATCTTCCTTTGAAACTGCGAAGCGCAGTCGGCCGGCAAGAGGAAAGCACCGTGTTCGCGTATCACGTCACTGACCCACAGCGGTATGGTGTGGTCGAGTTTGACGCGGCCGGCCGCGCTGTCAGCCTGGAAGAAAAGCCGTCTGTTCCAAAGTCGAACTACGCGGTGACAGGCCTGTACTTTTACGACCAACGCGTTGTGGAGTTTGCAGCGTCATTGCGTCCATCCGCTCGCGGCGAGCTTGAAATTACCGACATCAACAAGGCCTACCTTGCGCTGGGGCAGCTCAACGTCGAGATCATGGGTCGCGGCTATGCCTGGCTCGATACGGGTACGCACGAATCGCTGCTGGAAGCCTCCTTGTTCATCGAGACGATCGAACGGAGGCAGGGACTGAAGATCGCGTGCCCCGAGGAGATTGCGTATCGCAGTGGGTGGATCGATGCAGAGCAAGTGTTACGCCTTTCTGCGGCGCTCGAGAATAGTTCGTATGGTCGATATCTGCGCAGCATGTTGCAAGAGGCGCGTTAGCGCGGGCGCATCGGCAAATCACTACGCATGAAAGTGACTCAGACCGCCATCGCCGACGTGCTGTTGCTCGAGCCCGAAGTGTTTGGCGATCAGCGCGGATTTTTCTTTGAGAGTTACAACGCGCGCTTGTTCAAACGAGACACCGGGCTTGAAGTGACCTTCGTTCAGGACAACCATTCGCGATCGTCACGTCATGTCTTGCGCGGTTTGCATTACCAGATTCGGCACGCCCAGGGGAAACTGGTGCGAGTCATTCTTGGGCGGGTACGCGACGTCGCGGTCGATCTGCGTCGATCGAGTCCGACCTTCGGTCGTTGGGTCAGCGAAGAACTGTCGGCTGAAAACCAATGGCAACTTTGGATTCCGGCCGGCTTCGCGCACGGCTTCGTTGTTCTCAGCGATGTCGCGGATTTTCTGTACAAGACCACTGACTACTATGACCGCGATGCTGAGCGCACGATCATGTGGAACGATCCCGATCTTGCCATCGATTGGCGACTCGATCAGGAACCCGTGGTGGCCAAAAAAGACAGCGCCGGAGCCCGGTTTCGGGACGCGGAGACCTTTGAGTGACGAAGGTTGTGGTGCTCGGGCCGACGGGGCAGGTCGGCTGGGAGCTGGTCCGATCGCTGCAGGGCTTCGGCGAAGTGAGTGCCGTCGAGCGTACGCAACTGGATTTGTCCGATCCGCAGCGTGTCAGCGCGCTGATCGACGCGCTGAAGCCCAGTTGGGTGGTCAACTGCGCCGCCTACACGCAGGTCGACGCTGCCGAGACCGAGCCCGAGCGCGCAAAGTTAATCAATTCTGACGCCGTGGGAGCCATGGCGAGTGCATGCGCGCGAATTAACGCTACGTTAGTTCACTATTCGACCGACTACGTCTTCGACGGTACAAAGTCGAGCGCATATGACGAGAACGATCGCGCGGAGCCGCTCGGCGCGTATGGACGCACCAAGCTACTGGGTGAGGAGGCGATTCGCGCCAGCGGGGCATCGCATTTGATCCTGCGAACGAGTTGGATCTACGCGGCGCGCGGAGCCAATTTTTTGCAAACGATGATTCGGCTGGCGCGCGAGCGAGATGAGATTCAGATCGTGGACGACCAGTTCGGCGCGCCGACGTGGGCGCGTTTCGTTGCGGTCGCGACAGCCTCCATGATGTGGCAGGCCAAGCGCGACGTGTCAACAAAGGAGCGTGTTCGTTCCGGAGCGACCGTCCATCTTTGCAACGAAGGCCATACGTCATGGCATGGATTTGCCACTGAGATCTTCAAGTTCATGTCTGCGGTCGGTAGTCGAGTACCGCGCATCCTTCCGGTTTCGACAGAACACTACGGCGCGCGGGCACCAAGACCGCGCAACTCGCGACTCGATATCTCGCTGCTGAAGCGGCAGTGGGGAGTCGAGCCGCCTAACTGGCGTGTCTCGCTTCGTATGTGTCTAGAAGAAGTCACCATGTTGCAGTGAGACAAGGCAGATCAAATTGGGCGGGCTGGATTGCCGGCGACTGTGACACCGTCGGGAACATCGCTCAGAACCACCGCGCCCATTCCGATGATGGCGTGTGCTCCGATAAGCCGGGGCTTCTTTCGTGTTCCCTGATGTATCACCGCGCCCGCTCCGACAAACGTGTGTTCGCCGATGTGAACTCTTCCCAAACACTGCGCGGCAGGGGCAAACGTCACGAAATCGCCAATGACACAGTCGTGCGCCACGTAGACACCGAAGTTCAGGTGAACGAAACGGCCGATTCTCGCTTCCGATGAAACAGTCGAAAAAGGGCACTGCACGATTCCCGCTTCGATCGACGCATCGGCGTATTGAAGCGCGAGGTCCGACACCAGCGGCAGCGGCGCCACCCCGTTATCGATGCAGTCACTCGCGAGCCGCTCGCGCACCCTCGAATCCGCGATAACGATGTTGAAGTACCGCGATCCGCCGTGATCGAGAAATCGCCGATGGCTCCACACTGGGACGCTGGCCACGTGCTCGGCGTGCGGATCCTCTTCGACGAAAACGATCTGCAAGCCCGCGGTGGGATGACGTAGGGCTGCATCTCGCGCAAGAGGCAAACACTCGCGGCCGAAAGCGCCGGCGCCATATAGCCCGAGCAAGGGCGTGGTATCGAGAGGCTTCATGGCGGTCGAGTGTAAGACCGCAAGGCGCGAACGATGAGTGCGCGGCCGCCGATAGAATCAGAACCTTGCCGAACTGGATCGCGTAAGCAATGCGTGACTTTGCTGGTGTCGTCCCCTCGCGTGCTGCGAAGTGGCTATGGCCTTGGAGCGGCACGCGTTGGCGGCGGACCACGATTGCGCGCTCGCTCGCCTCCATTGATCGACTGCACCTCGGTTGCGGGCCGAACATAATGCCGGGATGGGGCAATCTTGACCTTGCCGGCGGACCCGGCTCGTATCGTTATGACCTGACGCATTCGCTGCCGAAGGAAGACTTATCCGTGCGGTACATCTACACCGAGCATTTCATCGAGCACATCGAACGAGAAGCTGGCGCACGGCTGCTGCGCGAATGTCGGCGTGTGCTGACGGATGACGGGGTGCTGCGTGTCAGCACGCCCGACCTGCGCTTTCTCGTCCGCGAATATGAGTCCGGGCGTCTCGACGAATGGGCCGACATGCAATGGCGTCCGGCGTCTTCGTGCCGCCTACTAAACGAATCGATGCGACTCTGGGGCCATGTCTTCTTGTATGACGAGGCTGAGTTGCGACAGATGCTGGGCGAAGCGGGGTTCCGATCGGTCGACCGCGTTGCGTATCGCGACAGTCGGCACGCGCCTCTTGTGGGTCTGGAAACCCGGCCCTTTCATCAGGATCTGATTGTCGAAGCAAGACCGTGACATGGCGCTGCGACTAGCTAAGCGTGCCGGGTCAGATCAGCAGACTGTAGCGAGCGCTTCGCACACGCGTCGGATTCGTTGTGCGCCGATGTCGTCCCACAACGGGAGGCTGACGATACGATGAGCGAGATCGTCGGTGACCGACAGCGATGCGCGAGGTGCGGCGGCAAATTGAGGTTGCGTGTGACATGCCGGAGAAAAGTACGTTCGCGCCTCGATCGATTTGCTGGCAAGTCCGGCTATCGCTTTCGTGTTGGTCACCCCGGAGGGAGTAGCAGCTGGGACGAACTGATGCGCCACTTCTCCGCGCAACGCCTGAAGCTGCCAACCTGCGGCGAACAAACCGAGTTGATCGAAGTTACCGGCATATTCGCCATACAGGTCGCGGCGCAACGCAACTCTGTCCGCGTGGCCGTCGAGCGTCGCCAATGCAACCGCAGCTCCGTACTCGGAGAGCTTCGCGTTTAGGCCAGTCAGCGTAGAAGCTCGACCGGCGTCGAAGCCGAAATTGGAAAGAGTCTTCACCTTTCTCACGATCTCGTCGTTGCCCGAATAGACCAAGCCGCCTTCGCCGATGCCAAACGTCTTGGTTGCGTGCAGGCTGTAGACAATTGGGCCCTTGAAGCCGACACCGAATCCGTGCTCTGCGTAGCGAGTGCCCAGCGCTGGCGCGGCGTCGACCACGACGGGCACGCCGCGTTTGATCAAAGCCGTGTACGGGGCTAAATCAAGCGAGGTTCCGAACGTCGCGTAAGGCAACACAACTGCAACTGCATCGCCCAAGTGCGCCAATGCTTCTCCTAACTGGAGAGGATCAACACACCAGTCGGCGCCTATGTCGACAAAATACGGTTCCAATCCGCACCACTGGGCAGCTAGTGGCGTAGCCGCAAAGGTAAAGCTGGGCATCACCGCGTAGCGGCCCGGCCGCTTGACTGCTTGGATCGCCAGCATCAACCCAAGCGTTGCATTGCACACTGTCGCTGCGGCGCCCACGCCGTCGAAATGCTCTGCCACCACGCGCCGTTCGAAGCGCGTGTTTAACGGGCCGAAGTTCGAATACAGCCGCGATGCGTCGATTTGTTCTATCAAGTGCGCGTAGTCGGAAAGTGCGACGAGACGCGGGCGCAAAAAGGGAATGTCCACTAGTGGGAGGCCTGGTTTTGCTCGCGGTAGTGAACAAGCATCGATTCAGAATGGCGAGCGATCTTCGCGCCGAGAAAACGGATCTTACGAAAGCGGTTCCAATCGCCAGGCTCCGCATACCGCCATGCCTCCAGATCCCACTCGATCGATTTCCAGAAGGAATGATAGAAAACAGATGACGTCGTGACATAACCATTCTTGAACCAGCTGGCCGGGTTTTCCCACCAAGAGCCGTCTTTCAACTGCGCGCGGAAGGGATGAAACGCAAAATCCGATCGAGTACGTCTTAAAAGCGCCAGTAACTTCTCAATGCGATCGGGTGCATACTCGTCATCATCATCGAGATGGGTAATGAAGCTGCCACGAGCATCGCGCAGCGCGCGGTTCATTGGAATTGACCCAGCCACCATCCAGCGCCGCTCCGGCTCGTCCGGGTAGGGGCCGCGGGCTGAAAGATTGATGAAGCGTATGCGTGGGTCGTCTAGAGCTGCGATCCTCGCGCCAGTGTCATCGGTGCAACAATCACCGACCACTAAGATCTCCAGGTTTGTGTAGCTCTGGCTCAGTAACGAGGGCAGCGTTCGCTCACTAAGCAGTCTTGCCCGGTTGAAGGTGGCGATGCAAATCGTCACCAGAGGTTGCCTCTCGTCAAATACCGCAAGAAACTTCGGCGAGAGCCAACGTTGCGCTGCGCGCGAACGTGCCGTCAATCCAAGTTCACGCATTGAACGCCACTGATCTCGTACGTAGGCCGCGGCAAGTGTGGAACGATAACGAACCATCGAGGGCCTCCACAACGATGGCATCGATCGTTAGTGGAGTGTGTGTACGCAGTGAGGACGCACAACGTTCAATATTGCAACTGTCGTAGCTTCGTCTGACGACGCTTGGTAGCGGTCATCGCTCAGCGCGCCCGAAATCGTCGGAAAAGCGAACGATGTCGTCTTCTCCCACATACTCGCCACATTGAACTTCGACCATCGTCAGCGCCAGATCGGTTGCGTTCTCGATCCGGTGCTGGATTTGCATCGGAACATAAATCGATTCGTTCGGCGCAAGATCGACGACGCGCTCGCCGACCGTGACGCGCGCGGTTCCCTGCACCACCACCCAGTGTTCCGAGCGCTTTTGATGCATCTGAAGCGAAAGCTTCTTGCGTGGACTCACTTCGATTCGCTTGACTTTGAACTGCGGCGCCTCGTGCAACACGGTGTACTTGCCCCACGGCCGATGCACCGTCAGATGCTCTTTGGCGGTGATGTGGCCGTCTCTTTTCAGCTTGGCGACGATGTCTTTCACTTGCTGACTGGAGTCCTTGTGCGCTACCAGCACGGCGTCCGGCGTATCGATGATCACCAGGTCTTCGACGCCCACGGCGGCCACCAGTCGATCTTCGGATCGCAGATACGTGCGTCGTGAGTTGACGAGGATCGTGTCACCTTCGGTGCTGTTGCCGGCCTCATCGGTCTCGCGTGTTTCAGCGACCGCCTTCCAGCTGCCGATATCGCTCCAGCCGAAGGCGCAAGGAATCACCGCAACGTTGGCGGCTTTTTCCATCACCGCATAGTCGATCGAGATGTCGGGTAGCTCGCCGAACGACGCGGCGTCGAACAGCACCTGGCCAGTTGCGTCCATCGCGCTGCGTTGCGCCACGCGTTGCGCAGCTTGCAGCACCTTCGGCGCATGTTGTTCCAGTGCGGCCAGGATGGCAGCGACGGTGAAGCAGAACATGCCGCTGTTCCACACGAAGTTGCCGGCACGCAGATACTCGGTTGCTTTCTCGATCGACGGCTTCTCGACAAAGCGCGCAACCTCGTGCGCGCGCGAGTCGGCGATTTGCGTGCCCCACTCGATGTATCCGTACCCGGTATCCGGCGTGGCGGGTTCAATGCCAAACAGAACCAGCCGGCCCTCGCGTTGCGCCAGTGAAGCCGCGTCGGCGACCGCGTCACTGAATTCCGCCGGCTTGTCGATCAAGTGATCGGCGGCGAGCACGACCAACACCACATCGGATCCGAACTTCGCCTTTGCCCACATTGCCGCAAGCGCAACCGCGGGCGCAGTATTGCGGCCTACCGGCTCAAGCAATAGCGAGATCTGCTTCGCGCCTGTCACGTCCATCAGCTCTTCGGCGGTCTTGTACGAGTACGCCATATTGGTGACGACCGCGGCATGCGAAACCCCGGGCAGCGCGCAAGCGCGTTCCCACGTCAATTGCAGCAGGCTCCTGCCCCCGGCGATTTTCATGAACGGCTTCGGCATCGCCTCGCGCGACACCGGCCACAGCCGTGTGCCCGAGCCGCCGGACAGGATGACGGGAAGCAGCTGCATCAAATTGCCATTAGTTTTGTGCCCTCGTTCGCGCGCAGCTTATCAGCGCCACCGCCCGCTAGAATCGTTGTCGAAAGAGGCAAGCTCATCGACGTGACACTTCCCGATCCCTCGATTTTCAAGGCGTACGACGTGCGCGGCATCGTCGACCGCACGTTGACGCATTCCGCGGTGCAAGCGATCGGCTCAGCGCTTGGCTCGCTCGCTACGGAAAGCGCGGTGTCCGCGTTGGCGGTCGGTCGCGACGGTCGTCTTTCCGGCCCCGCGTTGCGGGATGCGCTGATTGCCGGCATTGCAAGCACCGGAATCGATGTCATCGATATCGGGATGGTGCCGACGCCGGTGCTTTACTTTGCGACCCATCACCTGAACACAGGCTCCGGCGTCTCGATCACCGGCAGCCATAACCCGCCCGAGTACAACGGGCTGAAGATGATGATGGCCGGTGCGACGCTCTACGGCGACGGTATTCAGGCGCTGCGGCAACGGATTGAGCAGGGCTGCGTTGTCCTGGCGGCTCATGCGGGGCAATGCAAAAGCATCGATGTCATGCCGGCGTACCTGAATGCCATCGTCGACGACGTCAAGCTCGCACGCGGAATGAAGATTGCGATCGACTGCGGCAACGGCGTGGCGGGCGTTGTCGCGCCGGAGCTTTACCGTCGGCTTGGCTGCGACGTGATCGAGCTGTTCTGCGACGTTGATGGAACGTTCCCGAATCACCACCCCGACCCTTCGCATCCTGAGAACCTGCAGGACCTGATTCGCTGTTTGCGAGACACCGACGCCGAGATCGGCCTTGCATTCGATGGTGATGGTGATCGCCTGGGCGTGCTCACGAAGGAGGGACAGATCATCTATCCCGATCGCCAGATCATGTTGTTCGCACAGGACGTGCTGGCCCACCACCCCGGCGGCGAAGTCATTTTCGACGTCAAGTGCACGCGCCTGCTTGCGCCCTGGATTCGCGAACATGGCGGCCGGCCGACGATGTGGCGCACCGGGCACTCGCTGATCAAGGCGAAGTTAAAGGAGACCGGCGCACCGTTCGCCGGCGAGATGAGCGGCCATCTGTTTTTCAACGATCGCTGGCCGGGCTTCGACGACGGGCTTTATGCAGGCGCGCGGCTGCTAGAGCTTCTGAGCCGGCACACCGACCCTTCTGCGGTGCTGAATGGATTGCCAGACGCGATCAACACGCCCGAACTGCAACTGAAGACTGCCGACGGCGAGAATTTCTCGCTGGTCGAGCGCTTGCAGTCGGAAGGCAAATTCGACGGGGCGCAGGAGATCATCACCATCGATGGCGTGCGGGTCGAGTATGCCGATGGCTTCGGGCTGGCGCGCCCGTCGAACACGACTCCGGTGGTCGTGATGCGCTTTGAAGGCGATAGCACCGCGGCGCTCGAGCGCATCCAGCGCGCTTTTGGCGCGCAGATTTTGAAGCTCAAGCCCGACGCCCTTTTGCCGTTTCCGATGCCGTGAAGTCCGTGCTGGTTACCGGCGGCGCGGGGTACATCGGCACGCACACGATGGTCGAGTTGCTGGCGAGCGGCTATGACGTCGTGTGCCTTGATAACTTCTGCAACAGCTCGGCGGAAGCAATCAAGCGGGTGGAGAAAATCGCCGGCAAGCGAGTCACGACAGTCATCGGCGACGTGCGAGATCGGGAAGTGCTGTCGCGTGTCTTCAAGCGTCCGATCGACGGCGTGATTCACTTCGCGGCGTTAAAGGCGGTCGGCGAATCGGCGACGCGGCCGATCGATTACTACGGCAACAACGTCGGTGGTGCGCTCGCGCTGCTTGAGGCGATGAACGAGAGGAAGGTGCAGCGCGTCGTATTCAGCTCGTCGGCCACGGTGTACGGGGTCCCGGACCAGTTGCCGATTGCAGAAAACGCGCCGGTTCAGCCGATCAATCCGTACGGTCATACCAAGGCAATGGTCGAGCAGATTCTGCATGACTGGTGTGGTGCCGCAGCGGACCACACGGCGATCTCGTTGCGCTACTTCAATCCAATCGGCGCGCATGAAAGCGGACTGATCGGCGAGGACCCTCAGGGGGTGCCGAACAATCTCTTTCCGATCATTACGCAAATCGCGATTGGCAAGCTCGACCGGCTCACCGTATCGGGCAACGATTGGCCCACGCACGACGGCACCGGAGTACGGGATTATCTGCACGTCACTGACCTCGCGCGCGGCCATGTCAATGCATTGGAGTATGCGTTCGCGCACACCGGTTGCGAGACGGTAAACCTTGGAACGGGGCGCGGGACGAGCGTTCTGCAGATGATCGCGGCGTTCGAAGCCGCGTCGGGCAAGAAAATTCCGCATGCGATGGGTCCACGGCGCGCCGGCGATGTCGCCGCCTGCTGGGCTGACGCCGCATTGGCGCAGCGCCTGTTGGGCTGGCAAGCCAGGCTCAGCGTTGAGCAGGCGTGCGCCGACGGCTGGCGCTGGCAGCAGCAGAATCCAAGCGGCTATCGCGGCTGACCCGTGAGAGTGTTGATCGTCAAGACGTCTTCGATGGGCGACGTCGTGCACGCGCTGCCGCTCGCGGCGGACATCGCGCGCGCGCGCCCCGATGTGCAGATCGGCTGGTTGTGCGAGGAAACATTTGCGGCGATTCCGTCGATGAGTCGTCACGTCACGAACGTTCATCGGGTCGCGCTGCGCCGCTGGCGGAGACGCCCGTTTGATCCGGCCGTGTGGCACGAAGTGCGCGTGGCCAAGCGCGCGCTGCACGAGTCTCGGTTTGACCTCGTGCTCGATGCGCAGGGTTTGGCGAAGAGCGCATGGCTGGCGCGCTGGACCGAAGCGCCGGTCGCAGGTTTCGATTCAGCCACGGCACGCGAACCGATCGCCGCTCATTTTTACCAGCAGCGCTTCGAGGTGCCGCGCGATTTGCACGCGGTAGAGCGGTGTCGCCGGTTAGGTGCGCTGGCACTTGGCTACGAGGTCGATGGGGCGCCGCGCTTTGATCTCGAGGCGAGCAGCGGCATCCCGGGTGAAGGCACCGCTGTGCTGCTCGTAAACGCCAGCCGCGCAACCAAACTCTGGGGCGACCAACGCTGGATTGCGGTTGAACGCTGGCTGGCAGAGCAGGGCATTGCGAGCGTTTTGTTTAGCGGGTCGGCCGCGGAGCGCGACCGCACCAAGCAGCTTGCAGCGCAAATGCAAAGCGCCACGGCCGCTCCGCCTTCGACTCTGGAAGCGATTGCGGCGACGCTCGCTACGGCATCAGTCGTGATCGGCCTTGATACCGGCCTGACGCATCTAGCGGCCGCGCTGGGGCGACCCACGGTCGGCATTTATTGTGACTACGACCCGGCACTCGTTGGGCTGACCGGAGACGCCGTTGCGAGCGTCGGCAGCGCAACGGTGCCGCCGACCGTCGCAGAGGTGATCGATGCAGCGGCGCAGGTGATGAGCCGTAGCGCATGACGCTCGCTCGCGCTGCGTACACCGCGTTGTCTTTCTGCGCTACGCCGTTGGCCGCTCTCTACCTGTTGTGGCGCTCGCGGCGACAGCCTGAATATCGGGCGCATTGGGCGGAGCGTTTCGGCTTCGAGCGCTACGCGCTCGGAGGCCAGCGCCCGTTGATCTGGATTCATGCCGTGTCTCTCGGCGAAACGCGCGCCGCCGAACCGTTGATCGATGCGCTCGCTGAGCGCTATCCGCAAGCGAGCTTTCTGCTGACTCATATGACGCCGACCGGTCGAGCGGCCGGCGCCGAAATCGCCGCGCGCCGGCCGGGCCGCGTGCTGCAAACCTATCTGCCCTACGACCTGCCGTACGCGGTGCGACGCTTCCTGCGCGCATTTCGGCCGAGTCTTGGTATCACGATTGAAACCGAAACGTGGCCGAACCTGCTCGCGATCGCCCACGAGCAGCACGTGCCGATGGCGCTCGTCAACGCACGCTTGTCGGAACGCTCCTACGCGTTGATGCAACGCTACGCGGCGCTGATGCGCGAAACAGTCGCGCGGTTTGCCGTCGTGCTCGCGCAAAGCGGGGCTGACGGCGAGCGATTCCGCCACATGGGTGCGAGCGACGTCGAAGTCGTCGGCAACTTGAAGTTTGACTTCGCGCCGGATCAAGTCTTGATGGCTCGCGGCCAAAGATGGCGACGCGCCCTCAGCGATCGGCCGGTGTGGCTCTTTGCAAGCACGCGCGAAGGCGAAGAAGCGATGATCCTGGACGCGTTGCCGGCGCAGCGCGATGCCACGGTCATCATCGTGCCGCGCCATCCGCAACGCTTCGACGACGTGGCGCGGGGTATCGAAGCGCGTGGCCTCACAGTTGTGCGGCGCTCGGCCCTTGATGCCGAAAGTTCGCGATCAACGCCTGAATTCATCCTGGGCGACTCGCTGGGGGAGATGCCGATGTACTACGCAGCCGCCAGCGTTGCGTTTATCGGCGGCAGCCTGCTCAACCTCGGTGGGCAGAATCTGATCGAAGCGTGTGCGGTGGGGACGCCGGTCGTGGTCGGGCTCTACACCTTCAACTTCGAGCAGGCAACAAGCGATGCGATTGCGGCGGGCGCTGCAGTGCGGGTAGCGAATGCGGCCGAGGCAATCGCGACGATGGCGTCGATTGCGAGTGAACCCGCACGACGCCAGCGGATGAGCGGCGCGGCGCTGCAATTTGCGATGGCGCATCGCGGCGCGACCGCGCGTACTGTTGAACGGCTGGCCCCTTTGATCGAGGCGCCGAGCGCCGGGCCGGCGCGACTGGCGCCGGCGATTGAGCGGGCGGCGTCGTAACGCCGGGCGTGGTTGAAGTTGCCGGCGGGCGCGTCGTCGGCGCGGGCGCGCCCGGTGTCGACGTGGCCGGTGGCGTCAGCGTCGGCGGGTACGCGCGTGAGGGCGGGCGCACGTTGAGCGCCGGTACGCTCGGCACGGTGATCGGCTCGGCGGGATCGAGCAGCGCATTGACCGCCGCCATATCTTCCTCGCGCAAGGTGCCCGCTGCCGCCTTCAGGCGCAGTCCTGCCAGCAGAACGTCGTAACGCGCGCGCTTCAAATCGCGCTGCGTTTGAACCAGTTGGGTCGTGGCGTTCAGCACGTCGAGCTGAATGCGCACGCCCACTTCATAGCCCAGCTGCGTCGATTCGAGCTGAGTGCGCGCCGAAACTTCGGCCGATTCGAGCGCGCTCACCTGCGCCAGGCCGAAGTTGACGCCGGTGTAGGCGTCACGGGCGGCGTTGGCCGCTGTGCGGCGTGCCGTCTCCAAATCGAAATTCGAACGGTCCTGCAGCGCTATTGCTTCGCGCACCCGGCTCTGAATCAAGCCGCCGGTGTAGATCGGTACGTTCAGCTGCACGCCGATCGAGCCGCTGTTGATGCGCGGGTTCGTATCGGTGCCCTGCGTGCCATTGAACTTGTTGATGTTGTAGCCGCTGACGACATCGACGGTGGGCTTGTACGCATCGCGCTGGCGCTGGATCTCGCGCGTTGCGATCTCGTAGGACGAGCGCGCGATCTGCACCGGAAAGCTTCCCGTTTCTGCGGCGATCACCCACGGGTTGATGTCCTGCGGCAGCGGCGGATTCAGCGTGGGCCGCTCGCGTAGTGGAGCCAGCGTATCGGGCTCGCGCGCGATGATGATCTGCAATTCGCTTCGGCGCACCAGCAGCGCGCCCAGCGCGACCTGCTCCTGCGCGGTGATCTGGTCGAAGCGCGCCTGCGCCTCGTTGGTATCGATGATCGTCTTGGTGCCGACCTCGAATTCGCGGCGCGCTTGCTGCAACTGTTCTCCGGTCGCCTGCTTCGACGCCACCAGTGCAATCACCTGGTCGCGCGCGCCCAGTACGTTGAAGTACGCGATGGCGACCCGCAGCGCTACCTCCTGCTGCGTTTGAGCAAGCTGCGCCTCGCTTTGCAAGACGGTCAGCCGCGCCTGATCGAGCGCCGTCCAGTTTTGCGGGCGGTACACCGGCACTGTCAAATTCAACCCACCGCCATAGACACTGTAGGTGCTGCTGTTCTCGGGAAGCGACGATTGATAGTAGTTGAAGTCGTGCCGCGCACTGGCGCCCAGATTCGGCAGCAGTGCCGCGCGCGCCTGCGGCACGCGCTCCTGCGTAGCTAGTTGCAGAGCGCGCGCCGATGCCAGAGTGGCGTCGTTGGTCAGCGCTTCGCGGTACACGCCGAGCAGATCGTTGCGCACGCCGGCCGCGCCCACACCGGCGGCGACGCGCGGATCGGTCGTCTGCTGCGCCCAGCCGCTGCTCGCCGGTGCGATCAGCAAAGCCGCGCTCGTGATCGCCACGACGACTTTCCGAAGCGCCGGACGTTTTGTTGTTGTCATCCTATTCCCCGCTAGTACGTCGCCATGGCCGGATCGACCTGCCGCGCCCACGCATCCAGGCCGCCGGCCAGATTGAACACGCTTGCAAATCCTTGCCGCTCAAGAAACATGGCCACGTGCATGCTGCGGCCGCCATGGTGACAGATGCAGACGATGTCGCGCCCGGGCTCCAGCTCGCTCACGCGCTTCGGAATCGTCTGCATCGGCGCGAACTCGGAGCCTTCGATCCGGCACAGCTGGTTCTCCCACGGCTCGCGCACGTCGAGCAGCAATGGCCTTGCACGTTCTCCATCGGCCAGCCACTGCGCCAGTTCCGGCGCAGAGAGCGTCTTCATCAAAATCTGAAGCTCGACGGCCGTTGCGCATTTTGCAGCGACTTCACGTTCGTCTCGAACAAGTTCAGTGTGTCGTAGCCGTCTGCGGTGACGCGCGTAATGATTTGCGCCACCATGGCCGGCTCATCGCCAACGATCACCGCCAGCCTGCCGCCCACTTTCAGTTGATCGGTCAACGAGGGCGGAATGATCGGCAGCGAGCCGGTGACCACGATCACGTCGAAGGGCGCATCGCTCGCGAGCCCGAGTGCTGCATCGGCCTGCGCCACACGCACGTTGTGCACGCCTGCGCGCCGCAAATTGGTTTCTCCGAACACCTTCAATCGCGGCTCGATCTCCACCGAAACGACGGCGTCGGCCTTGTGCCCCAGCAGCGCCGCCATATAGCCCGAGCCGGTGCCGATTTCGAGCACGCGCTCGTTCGACCTGATCGCCAGCTCCTGCAGGATGCGCGCCTCAACTTTCGGTGCCCACATCGATTCGCCGGTGTCCCAGGCGTCGATGCGCAGCGGGATCTCCATGTCGGCAAACGCCAGTGCGCGATAAGGCGCGGGCACGAAGTCTTCGCGCTTGACGACGAAGAGCAAGTCAAGCACCGACTGGTCGAGTACATCCCAGGTGCGCACTTGCTGCTCCACCATGTTGAAACGCGCTTTCTCGACGTCGAACCCCACGTGCATTGACCCCGTCTCCCAATCTCCGGCAAAGCTGCGAAAGTTTATCAGCGGCAGATTGCGCAAGCGTTGTATGCGCTGCAGTTCGCGCCGCGATAAGTGCGTTCCGTCGCATGGAAGCGCGATGTGGCAAGCTCGCGCCGATGAAGCCCGCCGCGATTCCCAATGTGCTGACGATCGCCGGCGTCGATCCTTCGGGCGGTGCCGGCATCGTTGCCGACATCAAGGCGATCAGTGCGCAGCGTGCTTACGCGTGCGCCGTCGTAGCGGCGCTGACCGCCCAGAATACGCAAGGGGTCACGGGAGTGCTCGCGGTCGATCCGGTGTTCGTCGCCCGGCAGATTGACACCCTCTATGCCGACGTGCGCATCGACGCTCTAAAGATCGGCATGGTTGGGCAAGCCGCGACGATTGAAGTTGTTGCCGATCGGGTCGCAGCGCAAGCGACGCCGCATCGAGTGCTCGATCCGGTGATGATCGCCAAGAGCGGCGACGCGCTGCTGGAAAAATCCGCGATCGGCGCGTTGCGCGAAGCGCTGCTTCCGCTGGCAACGGTCATTACGCCGAACCTACCGGAAGCCGGTGTGCTGCTCGAAGCGCGCACGGTCGAGACGGCTAGGGAAATGTATCGAGTTGCGGAGAGGTTGCGCGAGCTGATGCCTCACAGCGGAGCGAGATGGGTGTATCTGAAGGGCGGCCACCTGCCTGGCGACGATGCGTTTGACCTGCTCACCGACGGTGACCGCATGATCGAGCTCAATGCACCGCGCATTGCGACAAAGAACACGCACGGCACAGGCTGCACGTTATCGGCCGCGCTGGCCGCGCTGCTTCCGCAAACCGGCGATGTGCCTGAAGCGGCGGGTCGCGCCAAGAGGTTCATCACTGAAGCACTGCGCCATGCCGATCAACTTTCGGTCGGCTCCGGCCATGGTCCGGTGCACCACTTTCATGAGCTATGGCGGCAGTCGTCAATCAAACCAGCATGACATAATGCGCGCCCTCGGCGGATTAGCTCAGCCGGTTAGAGCAGCGGAATCATAATC
>Ga0136614_10000272_pt1 | contig 23721 bp, 18 predicted proteins | sample AntDrymUQ2792106_2_FD_106643 | JGI IMG/M metagenome (GOLD analysis project Ga0136614, IMG submission 106643) | Polar desert sand microbial communities from Dry Valleys, Antarctica - metaG UQ279 (21.06) | ecosystem: Environmental > Terrestrial > Soil > Desert | place: Antarctica: Dry Valley... | reverse complement strand
GTCACGTATTCGCTGCCGCGCGTGAAGGCGTACACGGAGTACCTCGACCGCGTTCTGTCGCGCAGGCCGGTTGACTCGCGCCTGCTGCTGCGGGGCCTGCGGCCCTATCTGACCAAGCTACGGAAGGGGCCCGAGGTCCTGGAGTACCGAATGCGGGTGGCGATCGAGCGGGCGCTCGTTCGCACCGAGCGCAAAATCCTTCCGCTCGCGGCCAACGTCCTCCAGCCGGGGGTGACTCGCGTGAACTACGGGCCGATCGTCGTCATTCGCCGCGGCTCTCGGCAGCTCTACCTCTACCGGAACATGACGTTCATCCGACGCTTCTCCGTCGCGGTCGGCATGTCCGCCTACCCGACGCCGATCGGCCGGTTCCGGGTGGTGTCAAGGGAGCGCCATCCGACGTGGGATCCGCCGAACAGCCCGTGGGCGGCCGGGCTCGGCCCCGTTCCCCCAGGGCCTTCGAACCCGCTTGGCACGCGCTGGATCGGCACGTCGGCTCCGGGCATCGGGATTCACGGAACGCCGCAGCCATGGACGGTTGGCACCGCCGCCTCGCACGGCTGCATCCGCATGTACATGCGCGAGGTCGAGTGGCTCTTCGAGCGCGTGAACGTCGGCAGTCCCGTCTTCATCGTTCGCGCGTAGCGGCCTGACGCCTCGGGGCTAGACTCGAAGCGGCTTGGCGCGCCGCACCCGCATCCTGCTCCAGGCGGCGGCGGTAGCCGTCGTCGCGTCGCTCGTCGTTCTCCTCGCAGTCGAGGTCTTCAGCGACTCCAAGGGACGGAACCTCGTCTCGGCTGTGCGGAGGGGCGAAACCCCGCCGGCCCCGTCCCTCGAGCTCCCGGCCCTCGAGGGAGACAAGCGCATCTCGCTCGCCTCGTATCGAGGCAAGGCCGTGGTGCTGAACTTCTGGGCCTCGTGGTGCGAGCCGTGCAAGAAGGAAACGCCGATGCTGCAAGAGGCGTACGAGCGCTACCGGGGCGAGGGGCTGGTCGTGCTCGGCGTGAACGCGCAGGACTTCCGCACCGACGCACGGCGCTTCGCCGAGCGCTACGAGGTCACGTATCCGCTCGTCCACGACGGGCCCGGCGCGACTCGCGAAGCGTGGGGACTGACCGGGTTCCCGGAGACGTGGTGGATCGACCGGCAGGGCCGGCTCGTCGCCTATGTGCAGGGGCAGTTCTCCGCGCGGGAGCTCGAACGGAACATCGAGCGGGCACTGGGGCCGGCGTGACACGTCTCCTCCTCTTCGCGGCGCTCGCCCTCGCGGTCTCCGCGCCGGCGTTCGCGGCCGAACGTCCGACCCTGGCCGACCTCGAGGACGAGGTCATCTGCCCAACCTGCAACACGACGCTCGAGCTGTCGAGCTCGCCGATCGCCGAGAGGATGCGCGTCTTCATCCGGGCGCGGATCGCGGCGGGCGACTCGAAGGGGGAGATCAAGGACAAGCTCGTCGCCGAGTTCGGGGAAGGGGTGCTTGCCGCGCCGCCGCGCCAGGGGTTCAACCTGCTGGCCTGGCTTCTGCCGGCGGGCGGCGCGCTCGCGGCGGTGTTCACGTTGGCCGTCCTGGCGAGGCGCTGGCGCACGCCACGCGGCGAGCCCACCGCGGCTACGCGCGCCGCGAACGGGCGCGTCCCGCTCGACCCCGAGCTGGAGCGGCGGGTGGACGAGGAGCTCGCCCGCTACGAAGCGTGACGGGGGCGGAGATCGCGCTCGCCTTCGCGGCCGGGCTCGTTTCCTTCGCGACGCCCTGCGTCCTGCCGCTCGTTCCCGGCTACCTGTCCGCCGTGTCCGGCACCGCCCCTGGCGCGAGCGGCCGCCGGGTAGTCGCGGCCAGCGTCCCCTTCATCGTGGGGTTCACGCTGGTCTTCGTAGCGCTCGGCGCCGCCGCCGCCGCCGCCGGAGACCTCTTCGACGAGAACCGCCGCCTCCTCCTACAGGTCGCCGGTCTCGTCGTCGTCGTCCTCGGCTTCGCCTTCATGGGCCTGCTGCCGTTCCCCTTCCTCGAGCGCCTGGCTGCGCCCGGGCTCGTGGACGGCGCACGGCGAAGCGGCTCGAGCGCGCTCCTCGGTGCGGCCTTCGCACTCTGCGCGGCGCCCTGCGTCGGGCCCGTGCTCGCGGCGATCCTTGCACTTGCGAGCGACTCGGGCACCGTGGCGGAAGGTTCCGCGCTCCTTCTCGTCTACTCGCTCGGGCTTGCGCTGCCCTTCGTCCTGGTGGGAGTCGGGTTTGCCCGCGCCATGCGGGCGTCCCGCTGGCTGCGCGATCGCTACGGCGTAGTCCGCGCGGTTAGCGGCACACTGCTAGTCGGGATCGGCCTCCTCCTCTTCTTCGACCGCTTCTGGTGGCTGAACGTGGCCGTCAACCGGGTGCTGGAAGCCGTCGGAGTCGGGGCGTAGGCAGGTCGGGGAACCGGCCGCTTGCTTCAGCGACTGAGGCGAGAAGCGTGGAGACTTCCAGGCCGCGGTGGGCCGGCGCGTAGGGCGCGAGGCGCCGCGTTGCCTTTGCGAGTTGGCGCTCGCAGGCAACGGGGCGACCGGTCACGGCTGCGTGATGCCACGCGACGGCGACGTGGACGAGGCCCTGAAAGAAGTCCCGCTCGGACGGATCGGCTGCGCGCCAAGCCTCCTCGAGTGCCTCGTGCGCAGTGAAGAACTCACCGGCGGCGATCAGCTCGAGGCCGCGCTCGTACGCAGGCTCGAGGCTCTCGGGCACGCAGACGATGCTACGCTCGGCGCCGCGGTGGCGACGATCCTCGTTGCTGGAGTCGACCTCTTCTTCCGCGGGAAGCTCGACGCGCTGCTCGGCGCGAGCCACAAGCTCGTCACGACCGACTCCGTAGAGGACCCGGACCTCGTGATCGTCGACATCGCGCGGGTCGATCCGGAGGAGGTCGCCGAGGAGTACCCCGACATTCCGATCCTCGGATTCACGAACCACACGGATACCGCAGGCCTGCGCGCCGCCCAGGCTGCCGGGTTCGACCGGGTCGTCGTACGCTCCGCGTTAGCCGAGCGCGCGCCCCAAATTGTCGAGGAGCTCGTCGCGTAGAGTTGGCCCCGATGACGTACATCATCGGGGAGCCCTGCATCGACATCAAAGACAAGTCCTGCGTGGACGTCTGCCCGGTCGATTGCATCCACGAGGCCGACCGCATGCTCGTCATCGATCCGGAGGAGTGCATCGACTGCGGCGCCTGCGAGCCCGAATGCCCGGTCGAGGCGATCTTCCCGGAGGACGCCCTGCCCGACAAGTGGGAGCCGTTCGTGAAGATCAACTACGCCTACGGGGACGGCATGGACGTCGTGAACCAGCTCGTGGACGCCTATGCGACCGAGCACAACGTCCAGAATCCGCCGCTCGATCAGAAGTAGGAGGCGGCTCGCGAGGGACCTGGGTTCCCCCGCGGCTAACCCGCCGCTCGACCAGCGCTAGACAGGCGTCAGCCGGAGCTCGCGCGGGATGCCGCGCTCCAGCGCCAGGGAGCCGAGTCCGGCCACGACGCAGACCGACGCGGCGAGCGGCCAGAGCGCGAGCGGCTCGGCCTCGAGCACGAAGCCGCCAACCGCGGGGCCGATCACGAAGCCGAGCTGCCATGAGGTCGTCGAGACGGCCATGTAGCGGCCGCGGAGCCGGTCGGGCGCGAGGTCGGCGACCAGCGCGCCCTGGGTTGGGCCCTGCAGCGTTTCTCCTACGCCGAAGATCGCCGCTGCGACGGCGAAGAGGGCCGCGGCCGCAAACGCCTCCAGGTAGGCGCCCGTGCCGAGGACGACGAGCCAGGCAACCGCCCAGATGCCGTTCATGACCGCGAGCGCGGCCATCCTGCGCCTGCCCTCGAGGAGCTTCGCCACGGGGAGTTGCGCCAGCACGATCACAAGCGTGTTGACGAGAAAGATCATGCCGATCGCGCGTTCGGAGACGCCCGCCTCGTTCTTGACGAAGACAGGGAGGAGCTCGAAGACGGCGTATCCGGAAGCCACGAAGAGAACGTTCAACGCCACGAACCCGACGAACACGCGGTGACGCAGGACGTCGAGGTATCCGACCGCGTCGGGCGCGTGCTCGGCCAGGGCGGGAAGCGTCGGCTCCGGCACGAAGGCAAGTGCACCGACGAACCCGAAGAACGTGACCGCGTCGACGAGAAAGAGGACGGTGAAGCTCGTCGGGTCGGACGTCGTCGCGATCAGCCCGCCGGCGAGACCGCCGAGACCGATTCCCAGGTTGCGTGAAACACGCTGGAGCGCGAATGCGGCGTGCCGTCGCGACCGCGGGGTGAGGATCGCGAGGAGCGTCGACTGGCTGGGCCAGAAGAACCCATTCCCGACGCCGGCGACGAGCGCAGCTGCGAAGGCGTGCCACGGCTCCCTCACGAGCGGATAGGCGCCGTAGCCGACGGCCATGAGGACGAGCGCGCCGCCGAGCGTCACCCGGCCGCCGACACGATCGACGACCGGCCCCGCGACCGGCCCCGCGAGGAGGCCGATGGCGTTCCCGGCCGCAAGCACGAGCCCCGCGGTCACGAGCGAGAACCCGCGCACGTTGTGGAGGTAGATGACGAGGAACGGGAAGGTGATCCCGTTCCCGAAGGCGTTGACGAGCCCGCCAGCCTCCATGATCCAGACGGGCCGAGGAAGCCGCGGGTCGAGGCTCCGGAGGTAGCGCCCGATCACTGTGGGAGCTTACGAACGGAAGCGCGTCGGACTGTGCCGCGGTTGTGGATCAGCCGCCGAGCGCCGACCAGACCTCTAGCTTCGAGCGTGTTCGCGAGATGACCTCGTCGGTGAACTCGCTCGTCGAGGCGTGGCCGCTGAGATCCGCCGTCCGCACCCCGGACGCGACCGCCTCCAGGCACGATTCGCGGATCGCCCTCCCGGCCGCCCGCGACTGCTCGTCGTCCATGTGCGAGAGGAGGGCAGCCTCCGCCAGGATCATCGCCATCGGGTTCGCGACGTTCTTGCCGAAGAGCGCGCGCGCCGTCCCGTGCGCAGCCTCGGCCATCAGCGTCTTCGGCGTGTAGTCCTCGTTGAAGGCGACGAGGAGCGACTCCGACCCGGCGATCGAGCCGAAGAGCGGCAGGACGAGGTCGCTCAGGATGTCGCCGTCTCGGTTCAGCGCGGGGATCACGAGCGGGTCGCCCGCCGCCGAGATGAGGAGCGCGAACGTCGCGTCGATTAGCTGCGGCTCGTAGGGAACCTCGGGATGCCGCGCCGCCGCCGCGTCCATCTCCTCCTTCAGCATCCCCTCGTACACAGGGGAGACCGTGTACTTCGGCCCGCCGAAGACCTTCGCCTTCGTGCGCTCGGCATGACGGAAGGAGAATTCCGCGACCGCGCGGCAGACGCGCCGTTCGATTCGCTCCGTCCGAAACGCCAGCTCGTCCTCGCCCTCACCCTCGCGCCACTCCTTGGCGCCGTAGGCGTCGCCGACGGCCATCCGGACGACCGAGATCGGAAAGTGCGCGCCGCCGATCGGAACGACTCCCGGGATGCGCCGCCCCGTCCGCACGATCACATGGCCGCCGATCTCCTCCCGCAGGATCCGGTTGGGGCTCCCGACGTCACCGGCCTGCTCGGGGGTGATCGTCGCGGCCTTGAGGCCGAGGCCGGCCTCGCGCAGGGCCACGGCCGCTTCGTGCACGATGCCGTTCTGCGTGGCTCTCCGCGTCCCGAGCGACAGGTCGAAGCGCGGTAGCTCGAGCTCGAGCTCGATCACGTCGGGGGCGAGGACGCGCAACGACTCCTCCAGGAGCTCCTGGCCGGTCTCGTCCCCTTCGAGGACGACGATCGTCGAGGTCTGCACGGGCGCGCGAGTCTACCGACCCACGTTGACTGGAAAGGTCGCCGAGTGGTAAGGAACGTGCTACCGGCGAAGGAGGGGGCGATGTCCGAGGTCAAGTTCGAGCAGGTCAGCAAGATCTACCCGGACGGCACGCGGGCCGTCAACGTCCTCGACCTCGAGGTCGAGGACGGAGAGTTCATGGTGCTGGTCGGTCCTTCCGGCTGCGGGAAGTCGACTGCGCTCCGCATGGTCGCGGGGCTCGAGGAGATCTCCGAGGGCGTCCTCAGGATCGGCGATCGCGTCGTGAACCACGTCGCGTCCAAGGACCGCGACATCGCGATGGTCTTCCAGAGCTACGCGCTCTACCCTCACCTCTCGGTCTACGAGAACATCGCCTTCGGGCTGCGCGTGCAGAAGGTGCCGAAGGACGAGGTGGACAAGCGCGTCACCGAGGCCGCGAAGATCCTCGGCCTGGAGGAGTTCCTCAAGCGGAAGCCGCGCGCTCTCTCGGGAGGCCAGCGCCAGCGCGTCGCGATGGGCCGGGCGATCGTCCGCAAGCCCTCGGCCTTCCTGATGGACGAGCCGCTCTCGAACCTCGACGCGAAGCTCCGCGTACAGATGCGCTCGGAGATCGGCCGCCTCCAGCGTGACCTGGACACGACCACGATCTACGTGACGCACGATCAGGTCGAGGCGATGACGATGGGCGACCGTGTGGCCGTCATGCGTAAGGGCGAGCTCCAGCAGGTCGCCACGCCCCAGGATCTCTACGACCAGCCGGTGAACCTGTTCGTGGGCGGCTTCATCGGGAGTCCAGCGATGAACATGCTCGAGGCCACGCTCGAGCGGCATAACGGCGGCTTCGCGGCCGTCCTCGGCGACCAGCGCCTCTCGCTCGGCGAGCACGTCGTCTCGGAGCATCCGGGCCTCCAGCGCTACGACGGCAAGAAGGTGATCCTGGGGATCCGCCCCGAGGACCTCGAGGACTCGGAAGTCGCGCAGGGCCGGGCCGAGGACGAGTGTCTCCGAGGCGAGGTCAAGCTCCGCGAGGCGCTCGGCTCCGAGATCATGGTTCACTTCGCCGTGAACGCGCGACCCGCCCTCACCGACGACGTGAGGGAGCTGGCGAAGGACGTGGGCGAGGAGATCACCGACGACGGCGAAAGCAACGCCGTCCTCGTGGGGCGCTTCGAGCCACGCTCGAAGGTGCGCGAGGGCGACACGGTCCCGGTCGCCGTCGACACGCGCTCGCTGCATTTCTTCGACCCGGAGACCGGCGCCGGCATCTACGACCAGGCGAACCTAGCGAAAGGAACCCGCTCGACATGAGACACCGTCGCACCTATCTACTCGCGCTCTTCGCGCTCGTGCTCGCACTCCTCGCCGCCGGCTGCGGAGGTGGCGACGGCGGCGGTGAAGGGGCCGGTGAAGGGACCTCGACCGCGGCCGAGGGGGGCAACGAGGAGATCTCGGGCTCGATCACGATCGCCAGTCTCTGGACCGGCGGCGAGGGCAAGTCGTTCCAGGCCGTCCTCGACGCGTTCGAGGAGCAGTATCCGAACGTCACCGTGAAGTACCAGGCGGCGGGGAACAACCTGCCGACGCTGCTCGCGACGGCCGTCGAAGGCGGGAATCCGCCTGACCTCGCTGCGCTTTCGTCACCTGGTCTGATCAAGCAGTTCGTCGACAAGGGGGCGTTGACGCCGGTCGGCGACGCGGCGAAGGGCGCCATCGAGGAGAACTACTCGGAAGGGTTCATCAATCTGGCGACGTTCGACGGCGAGCTCTACGGCGTCGTCTTCAAGGGAGCCAACAAGTCGACGGTCTGGTACAACGTCCAGGCGTTCTCGGATGCGGGGGTCGAGCCGCCCGAGACGTGGGAGGACTTGCTCACGGCGGCCGAGACGCTGGGCTCCTCGGGCATCCCCGCGTACTCGATTGGCGCATCAGAGGGCTGGACGCTCACTGACCTCTTCGAGAACATCTACCTACGCACGGCGGGCGCGGAGAAGTACGACCAGCTCGCGAGCCACGAGCTCCCGTGGACCGACCAGTCGGTCAAGGATGCATTCGCCGAGATGGCGAAGATCTTCAGCGATACCGACAACATCGCGGGTGGGACGGCCGGTGCGCTCCAGACCGACTTCCCCACCTCGGCCACGCAGGTCTTCGCGGATCCGCCCAAGGCCGCGATGGTCTTCGAGGGTGACTTCGTCCAGACGTTCATCGAAACGGAGACGAAGGCGAAGATTCCGGATCAGGCGAACGTCTTCACGTTCCCGTCCGTCAACGACTCGGCACCGGCCGTCGTCGGCGCCGGCGACACGATCGTCATCTTCAAGGACAGCCCGGCGGCACAGGCCCTCGTGGAGTACCTCGCGAGTCCCGAGGCAGCGGAGAAGTGGGCTGAGCGCGGAGGCTTCTCGTCGCCGAACAAGAACCTCGACGAGAGCGTCTACCCGGATGACACTGTGCGGAAGCTCGCAACCGAGCTCGCAGGAGCTGAGACGTTCCGCTTCGACCTCTCCGACCTCCAGCCGCAGGTGCTGAACGACGCGCTCTTTGCGCAGCTCGCCGAGCTCGTGAAGAACCCGGACAACATCGACGGCGTGGCGGAGAAGCTCGAGTCGGTCGCCAAGAAGGCCTACGCGAAGTAACGACGACGGGCTTGTGAGCAGCACGAGCAGCGCGAGCGTTGGGGCGGCGCCTCCGGTCACGGAGGCGCCGCCCGGCGGACCATCCCGGTGGCGCAAGCACGCGACGGCGCTCGCATTCCTCACCCCAGCCATCGTCTTCCTCAGCGTCTGGGTGATCTACCCGGCGATCCGGACCTTCATCCGGAGCCTGTTCAGCGACGGCGGTGACGAGTTCGTCTGGTTCGACAACTACACGGCCCTCTTCAGCGACGAACGGGTCGTGACGGCGATGAAGAACAACGCGATCTGGGTTGCGGTCGTCCCCGCGGGCGTCACTGCGCTCGGGCTCGTCTTCGCCGTTCTCACCGAACGCGTGCGCTGGGCGGTCGCGTTCAAGTTCGCCGTGTTCATGCCGCTTGCAATCTCGCTGTTCGCGGTCGGCGTGATCTGGCGGATCATGTACGAGAAGGACCCGGACTCCGGCGTTGTGAACGCGCTGATCGCGTCCGGTCGTGACGCCGTCAAGGAGCCTGGAGTCCTTCCGACGGCGAAACCGTCCTCTGAGGCTGTGACCGGAACGCCCAAGGGCGGCATTCGGCTCGAGGAAACGGTCGAGCCGGGCGGGACGGCGTTCATCGGGCTGACGGCGATCCCGCCGCGCGACATGCCGGCGAGCGCCAAACAGGCGGTTGAGCCCGAAGCGCGCGAGGGGGGGATCACCGGGGTGGTCTGGCGGGACTTCAAGCCGGGCGGCGGCACGCCGGGAGAGGTCGAGACCGAAGAGCTCGGGATTCCGCGAGTGACCGTCGAGCTGCGCTCGTCGGCCGGCGGCAAGATCGCCGAGGCGAAGACCGAGGATGACGGGACGTTCGTCTTCGAAGGGGTCGAGGGCGGCCAGTACGAAGTCGTCGTCGGATCGGCCACGTTCGCGAATCCGTTCGGAGGCGTCAGCTGGCTGGGTGAGAAGCTGATCACCCCCGCCCTCCTGATCGCCTACCTGTGGGCCTCGGCAGGCTTCGCGATGGTCGTGATCGGCGCCGGGCTCGCGGCTATCTCACGGGACGTGCTCGAGGCCGCGCGTACGGATGGAGCGACGGAGTGGCAAGTCTTCCGCCGTGTGACGATCCCGCTCCTCGCGCCGGTCCTCACGGTCGTCTTCGTCACTCAGATCATCGGTGTGCTGAAGGTCTTCGACATTGTTCTCTCGCTCGCGCCCGAGGCGAGCCGCGACAACGCGACCGTGATCGCGCTCGAGATGTGGGAGAAATCGTTCGCCGGCCAGAACCGCTTCGGATTCGGCTCGGCGATCTCGATGTTCTTGTTCGCCCTCTTCATCCCGTTCCTGATCCTCAACATCCGTCGGTTCCGAGCGGAGAACGGTTGATGGCAACTGCCGTCGCCCCTACTCGGGCTCAACCCGTCGTCATCGAGGAGAGCGTCGCCACGAGGGCCCTACGCGTTCTGGCCCGGGCGCCTGTTCACATCGTTCTGATCGTGATCGCGCTCCTCTGGCTCCTGCCGACCCTCGGCCTCTTCTTCACGTCCCTGCTCCAGCCCGAGGACCTCGGCGAGGGAGGCTGGTGGCAGGTGTTCTCCGAGCCGAGCAAGCTGACCTTCGAGAACTACCGGACCATGGTCGGAAATGAAGGGATCACGTCGGCCCTGATCACGACCGCCTGGATCACGACCGGCGCGACCATCCTCCCGATCATGGTCGCCGCGCTCGCCGGCTACGCGTTCGCCTGGCTCGAGTTCCCCGGACGGGACTGGATCTTCCTGGGCGTGATCGCCCTGCTTCTAGTGCCGCTCCAGATGGCGCTGATCCCGATCTTCCAGCTGTACAACGCGACAGGGCTCTACGACACGATTCTCGGTCTCATCCTCTTCCACTCCGCGTTCGCCCTCCCTTTCGCAATTTTTCTCCTGCGAAACTTCTTCGCGGGAATCCCGAAGGACCTGATGGAGGCGGCGCGGATCGACGGCGCCTCCGAGATGCGGATCTTCTTCCGGCTGATCTTGCCGCTCGGGCTCCCTGCCGTTGCGTCGCTCGGCATCTTCCAGGTCCTGTTCGTCTGGAACGACCTGCTCGTCGGCCTCGTGCTTGCGCAGGACAACCAGCCGATCCAACCCGCGATCGCGTCGCAGCTGCGCCAATTCGGCGCGAACCTCGAGGTGATTGCGCCGGCGTCGTTCTTCTCGGCGATCATTCCGCTTGCGATCTTTCTCGCCTTCCAGCGGTACTTCGTCCAGGGCCTGCTAGCGGGCTCGGTCAAATAACCCGGGCGGAGCTCGTCCGCCGAAGCGTCGAGGTGATCCGCGAGCACCAGGCGCCGAGCGGGGCGTTCGTCGCGTCGCCGAGCCTTCCGAGCTACCGCTACAGCTGGCTGCGGGACGGAGCCTTCATCGCGGACGCCATGAGCCGCGTGGGGGAGACGGAGAGTGCCGAGGCGTTCTATCGCTGGTGCTCCGGGGTCGTCGAGGCGCGCGCCGACCGGATCGCGGCCCTTGTCGAGCGGGGTCGTGGCGGGGAGCAGATCGAGCGCGGTGAGCACTTGCACTGCCGTTACACGGTGGACGGGCGCGAGTACGAGGGCGAGTGGTCGAGCTTCCAGCTGGACGGTTACGGCTCATGGCTCTGGGCGCTCGGCGAGCACGCGAGGCGTCACGGAGCCTCGAGTGCCCCGTTCGCGCAAGGCGCTGCGCTCTCCGTGCGCTACGTCGCCGAGTTCTGGGCCGAGCCGTGCTTCGACTGGTGGGAGGAGCGCTGGGGACGACACACGACGACCCTCGCCTCTGTATACGCGGGCCTGGCGGCAGCGCGCGAGTGGGAGGAGCTCCCGGCGGAGACGCGCGAGCAGGCCGACCGCGCGGCCGGCAAGATCACCGCGGCGATCAGAGCGGAAGCGGTCGTGGCCGGACGGCTGGGCGGCGAGCTGGGAGACGCACGCCTCGATGCGAGCCTGCTCGCGTGCGCGACGCCGTTTCGGGCGGTCGAGCCCGGTGAACCGGTGACGGCGGCGACGGTTGCCGCGCTCGAAGAGACGATCGCGCACGGAGGCGTCCATCGCTATCTCGGCGACACGTACTACGGCGGGGGCGAGTGGCTCCTCCTCGCTGCCTTCCTCGGCTGGTGGTACGCGGAGGTCGGGCGCCCGGAGGACGCTCGGCGGCAGCTCGAGTGGATCGAGCAGCGCGCCGGACCGAAGGGCGACTTGCCGGAGCAAGTGGACGAGCACGTCCTCTCGCTCGAGGGTCTCCGTGAGTGGACGGACCGCTGGGGTCCGTCGCCCTCGCCCCTCCTCTGGTCTCATGCGATGTACTTGACCCTCGCAGACGAGCTGGGTGTGACATGAGCGAGCTGAAACGGTGCGCTATCGTCGGCGGCGGCCTCGCCGGACTGACCGCGTATGCAACCCTCCGACATGGGGGCCTCGAGCCGGTCGAGATCGACGTGTTCGGCACGGACCCGGATCCCGCAGCGACCTGGCGTGAGCGGGCAGCTGCGATTCGCCAGCGCCGCATGCGCTCGGAGAGCGAGGGGCACTGCGCGCCCGCCTCGTTCCCCGGGCTCGCGGTGCGCGAGGCGCTTCACCGCCGCACGCCCGGCCCGCTTCTCCAGACGGTGACAGACCGCTACCACCCGAGCGTCGAGACCTTCCTCGACCACGTCGCCGAGGTGCGAGGCCGAAGCGGCTGGAGCGCGAGCTTCCGGCAGGCGCGGATCGAGCACGTGCGGCCGGTCGAGGGAGGATTCGAGCTGGGTGGCCACGGTGCCTACCGCCACGTCCTCCTGGCGCCTGGCCACCCGGGTCTCGCCCTTCCGCCGGAGCTCGAGGGCGACCCGCGAGTCGTTCATGCCTACGAACGGCACGAGTACGCCGAGCACGTCGCGGTCGTCGGCGCGGGCATGGCCGCCGCGACCGAATGGCTGAACGCCCTGGCCGCCGGGTCATCGGTCGTATCCGTCCGGCGCCGGGAGCCGGCCCGCCGACCGCTCAACCTGCCCCGGCCGCTCTTCACGCGCCGCGGCCTCGCCGCGTACCATGCGACGGCGCCGGACGAGCGGGTCGGACGCCTGCGCGAGTGGCTCGCCCCCTCCTATCCGCCGGGCCGTGCCTGGGACGAGCCGATCGAGCGCGCACGGAGCGCCGGCCGCTTCAGGGTCGAGCCCGAGCTGAACGGCGCCGAGCAGGTGATCGCGGCGACCGGTTTCCACCGCGGCCTCCGCCACAACCCGCTGCTCGCGCGGCTCGTCGAGGACAGCGGCCTCGAGACGGCGGGCGACTGGATCGTGCTCGAGCCCGACTCGACCGTGCCGAGCCTGACCGACGAGACGCGCACCCTGGCTCTGGCCGGTGTCCCGGCGCAATGGGCCTTCCCGGCCGCAGACACGCTGGCGGGCGCGAAGTACGCGGCCCGGCGCTTCGCGCGGAGGGTGGAGCGATGTCTTACACGCTGAGGGGCCGGATCGAGTCGCGCTTCGCCGCGGGGCTCCTGCCTCTGCTGGTGGCCGTGCTCCTCGCCACGGGGCTGCGCGAGTGGTGGCCGCTTGTGGTCGCGCTCCTGATGCTCGGCGTCGGCGTCGCACTGGACGTGGCCCTCTTCCACCGTCTTCTCCCGTATCAGCCCGGCTGGGCGGCCGTGCCGCTTGGCGTGCTCGAGCTGGCTGCCGTCATGGGGCTCGCGCGGCTCGCCGGTGTCCAGGCGCCGCTCGTCCCCGCTCTCGCCCTTTTTGCAGGCGCTTGGCTCGTGGCGCAGCTCTGCGGCCACGCGCTCTTCCCGCGCGCTCACCTCACGTACGGCGAGGACGGCGGCGAGCTCGGCCGCGCCGGCCAAGCGTCTATTGCGGCGATTCTCGCGGTGGTCGCCTCCGCCGGAGTCGTCGCCGCGGCGACCGCTCCTCCGACGATCCATCTCGAGGCCGGCGTGCATCGGGGCCCCCTCGTGCTCGACCGGGCCCAGACACTAGTCGGCGAGCCCGGGACGATCGTTCAGGGGGGGATCGTGATCACCGCGGACGGCGTCCGGGTTCGCGACCTCGAGGTCGTCGGCGGCCAGCACGGGATCGAGATCAGGAACGCGGAGGGCGTCGTCATCGAGGACGTCCTCGTGAGGGGAGCCGAGCTCGACGGGATCAGCGCGCGTCAGAGCCAGGTGACGATCCGTGACTGCGCCATCCGTGCGCTCCGAAGCCCGAAGGCGCAGGGAATCGACATCTCCTTTGCCCTCCACCGACCGCCGAGCCGCGTCGAGGGCTGCGCCGTGGAGGGTGGTTACGAGGGAATCGTCGCCCACTTCGCGCACGTCCGCCTCGAGCGCAACCGTGTCACAGAGACGAGGCTCCGGGGCATCACGGTGACCGAGATGTCGATGGGTGTCGTCGAGGGGAACACCGTCGAGCGGGCGCTCGGAATCGGCATCTTCTGCAGCGACTACTCGCATTGCGAGATCGCAGAGAACCGGGTCGCGCAGACGAGACCGGACTACGAGTCGGGTAACCCGACGCGAATGGGAATCGCGATCTTCACCTACTACGGTGCGATGGCCGCGCTTCGCGACAACGTCTTCGACGGCAACGCAAGCGACGTCGTGACGCTCATGAACGCAGAGGTCCGCCACGGCCGCCCCTGGTTCGGCCGATAGGCACCGCGACCTGACCGGCCCGTCCTACAATCGGCCGGTGCCGAGGGAGGTGTCCGGCGTCACTTCCGTCTCGTTCGTCCCGCACACCCACTGGGACCGGGAGTGGCACCTCCCATTCCAGACCTTCCGGCTGCGGCTCGTCGACCTCCTCGACCGGTTGCTCGACCTCCTCGACGCGGACCCCCGGTTCGTGTTCACGCTCGACGGGCAGCTCGCCGCCGTCGACGACTACCTCGAGGTGCGGCCGGAGGCGGAGGCACGCCTGCGCGCGCATGTCGCGACGGGCCGTCTCGCGATCGGGCCCTGGCAGGTGCTCATGGACGAGTTCCTCGTCTCGGGCGAGACGATCGTTCGGAACCTCGAGTCGGGCTGGCGCCGCGGCGAGGAGCTGGGGGGCGTCATGCGAGTCGGCTACCTCCCGGACATGTTCGGGCACATCGCGCAGATGCCGCAGATCCTGCAGCGGGCGGGCATCGAGCACGCAGCCGTCTGGCGGGGCGTCCCCGCCGCCGTCGACACGAGCCTCTTCCGCTGGCTCGCGCCCGACGGCTCCGCGGTACTCGCGGAGTACCTCGTCCACGGCTACTGGGGCGCGGCATACGTCCTCGCGATTCCCGAGCGGTTCCCGGCGAAACTCGAGCTCCTGGACGAGGACCTGCGGCCCTTCCTTCGCGACCGGCCGATCCTTGCGATGTACGGCACGGACCACTCCGAGCCGTTGCCCGAAGCCATGGACGTCGTCGAGGAGCTGAACGCCTCGCAGGCGCGCTACCGCGTCCATGTCGAGACGCTCGCCGCGTACTTCGACCGCCTCGGCGAAGTCGGCGACTCCGTGCCGGCCTGGCACGGCGAACTTCGCTCGAGCGCGCGCGCAAACATGCTCATGGGCGTCAACTCGGCGCGGATCGACGTCAAGGAGGCCGCCGCGCGCGCGGAGCGGCTGCTCGAGCGCTACGCCGAGCCGCTGCAGGCGCTCTCCGGCGATCCGTGGCCGACCGCGTTTCTGCGCCTGGCGTGGGACCGTGTCGTCGCGAACTCCGCCCACGACTCGATCTGCGGCTGCTCGGCCGATGCCGTGAACGACCAGGTTCTCCTCCGCTACGCCGAGGCCGAGCAGATCGCGCAGGGGTTGACGGACCGGGCGGCCGCGCGTATCGGGGAGCGCGTCGCTCGCGGGAGCGTCGCCGTCCTCAATCCGTCGCCCGAGCCGCGCCAGGGGCTCGTCGAGTGCGAATTCCCGATCCCCGACGAGTGGGACGAGGTCCTCCTCGAGCTTCCGGATGGCCGCCGCGTCGGAACGCAGGAGGTCAGCCGCAGCCGAGTCCTTCTTTCGACGATCGAGACGACCGGCAGCCGTGTCCCTGAGTTCTTTCGCAGGATCCACGGGCGAGAGCTCTTCGGCCGCTGGCTGAATTCGTTCGCACTCGACCGCGTCGACGGAGCCCGGCGCCTGACGTTCGAGGTCGACGAGGAGCCCGACCCGGCCTGGCTGGACGTCGACGAGGTCGAGCGCGAGATCGAGCTCGCCGCACGGAGCGCCGCCGACGAGGTGTGGGAGATCCGCGTGGTCGCGCGCCCGCGCCGGCGCCTCCTCGCTGCCGTTCCGGCGCCCGCGCTCGGGTGGGCGTCCGTACGCCCGCTGCCCGGTTCGGGACCGGTCGAGGCGGCCGTCTCGGTCGACGCGAACGGGATGCGGAACGGCCTGCTCGACGTCGGCGTCGCCGCTGACGGCACGCTTCGGCTCTCCGGCGACGGCGTGACGCTCGAGGGCGTCGGCAGACTCGTCGATGGAGGGGACTTCGGGGACAGCTACAACTACGCGCCGCCGGCGAGCGACCTGCTCGTGTCGGTCCCCGAGGACACGTTGGTCGAGGTTCGGGCCGCGGGCCCGGTCCGGGGTCTCATCTCGGTCGTCCGGACGTATCTCTGGCCCGTCGGTGTGCGGCCGGACGGCGCCGGCCGGGAGGCCGAGACCCGTCTCGTCCAAGTCACAACCGAGCTGGAGCTCCGAGCCGGCGAGCCGTTTGTGCGGGTTCGAGTCTCGTTCGACAACCTTTCGCGCGACCATCGGCTCCGCTTTCACGTTCCGCTTGCGCGAGCGGCGACGGGCTCAGCCGCGGAGGGGCAGTTCGCGGTCGTCGAGCGCGGGCTCGCAGCAGAGAGCGGGCACGGCGAGGTCGCCTTGCCGACGTTTCCCGCGCGAGGATTCGTCGACGCTGGGGGTGTCGCGCTCCTTCTCGACCACGTGCTCGAGTACGAAGTCGTCGACGGGGAGGAGCTGGCACTCACGGTCCTGCGATCGACCGGGTTCATCTCGAGAAACATCAATCCATTTCGGGAGGAGCCCGCCGGCCCGGAAATCGAGATTCCCGGAGCTCAGTCGATCGGAGCGTGGAGCGTCGGCTTCGCGGTCTTTCCGCACGGCGGCTCGTGGTCCGAGGCGGATGTCCTCAAGCAGATGGAACGCTACCAGCACCCGTTCGTCACGGCAGCGGGGACGGGCGGCGAGCCGATCGACCTGATCTCGTCCAGGCTCGAGCTGAGCGGCACCGGGGTGACGCTCTCCTCGCTCCGCCGGAGGGACGAATGGCTCGAGCTCCGCGTCGTCGCGCAACGCGATTCCCCGGTAACCGCGCTTGTGATCGGAGACTTCTCGACTGCGCGCGAGGCGGATTTGCTCGGAAGAGCGGCTGCGCCGCTCCCGGTCAATTCCGGACGACTCGAGCTGAATCTCGCTCCCTGGGAGATTCGAACGGTCCAGCTCCGGAAATAGCGCTTGCTTGCGGCGATGCAACCGATTTCCTTGTGGCAAACGGTCCGTGGTTCTCGAGCCAGTCGATACTTCTTCGATAATCGACCGAAAAGAAGTACGATTTCACGACTCGCTTTCGTCGATTAGGAGGGCAAATGGCACGGAAGACCGTTCTCGTCTCGGACATGTCGGACAAGGAGATTCCCGAGGGCAAAGGCGCGACGATCCGGATCACATTCCGCGATGCGCGAAAGGGTGTCCGGGAGCTCGACGTGACGGACGAAGAGGCGGAGCGCCTCGGCGGCCGCCAGGTTGCGCGGCGCGGACGCCGCCCGAAGACCGCCTCGTAGTCTCGGCGCGCAAAAAGCGCGCAAAATCGGGACTTTGCCGACACCGGCGGGGCCAGGAGCCCGCCGGTGTCGCACCTAGAATTCCGATGTGGGGCTCTCTCTTCTCGTAGGACCGGCGAATGCCGGGAAAGTCGCGCTGCTCCTCGAGCGCTACCTTGTTGCGCTCGAGCGGGACCCCGTGCTCGTCGTCCCGAATCGGGCGGAGGTCGACGCGGTCGAGCGAGGCCTTCTGCGACGCGCACCGGGGCTCCTCGGTGGCTCGATCGGAACGTTCGACGACCTCTTCGACGAGATCGCGCGCGGCCCGGCAGCTCGCGCCGCAACGCGACCGGCGATCGGCTCCGCGCAACGGCGCCTGCTCCTCGCGGGGATCGTCGGTGGCGGCCGGTTGAACGGCCTCGGTCCGTCGTCGCGCTTCGCGGGCTTCACCGACGCGCTCGGGGGCGCGATCGCCGACGCCCAGTCCGGGCTTCTCGAGCCCGACGAGATCGAGGGGCATCTCGGCGAGCTCTTCCGCCGCTATCGAGCCGAGCTCGACCGTCTCGAGCTCTGGGACTGGGATCTCCTGCGCGCGTACGCGGCCGACCTGGTCGGGCGCGAGCTCGCGGCCTGGGATGGGCGTCCCGTCTTTGCGTACGGGTTCGAAGACCTCACGGGCGCGCAGTGGAAGCTTCTGGAGGCGCTTGCGGGGCGAGGCGACGTGACCGTCTCCCTTCCCTACGAGCCGGGGCGTCCCGCCTTCGCCTCGCTCGAGCGCACCGCGAACGACCTCGGGAGCCTCGCCGCGGCCACGCTCGAAGAGCTTCCGGCACAGCCTGCGTACCGCTCTCCCGCGCTCGGCCACCTCGAACGGACGCTCTTCTCCGAGACGAGCGCGCCCGGCGAGGCGCCGCCGCTCCACGGAAGCGTCCGGTTCCTCGAGGCCGCCGGCCAGCGGGCGACCCTCGAGCTCGTCGCCGAGGACGTTCTCGAGCTTCTGCGTACTGGGACGCCTGCGGAGGAGATCGCGCTCGTGTGCCCGTCCATCGAGCGAGTCCGTGCACCGCTCGAGACGGCGTTCGGCGCACTCGGCATCCCGTTCGCGCTCGAGGGGACGATCCCGCTCGAGCGGACTCCCTTCGGCCGCGCGCTCCTCGGGCTCCTGCGCTTCGCCTGGCTCGGGGGGACGCGGCGTCTACTGTTCTTCTATCTCCGCTCCCGCTTCTCGGGACTTACACGAGGGAAGGCGGATTTCCTAGACGGCCGCCTCCGCGGCCGCGCGGTGGCCGACCCCGCTCGCGTCGAGGAGGAGACGACGAAGCTCCTGGGGCGTCCCGTGCCTCTTCTCGGCGACGTCCGCTCTGCGCCGAGGGCCGCCGAGGGCCTCCGGCTCGCCGCCGCGCACATGATCCGCTCGGCGTACGGGCTCGAGGCGCCGCCGACCGGGGCTTCGGCGACGCTCGACCTGCGCTCCCACGAGGCGGTGCGTCGACTGGTGGAGGAGCTCGAAGGTTGGGCCTCGATCGCCGGCGAGGTCGGCCGCGAGCAGGCGGTCGCAGCGGTCGAGCGCGCGCCCGTGCGCCTCGAGCGGCCCCGCGAGCCGGGCCACGTCGCGGTCCTCGACCTGCTCCGCGCACGCACGCGGCGATTCTCGGCCGTGTTCGTCCTCGGACTCGAGGAGGGCTCGTTCCCGCGCCGGGCCGTCGAAACGCCGTTTCTGCCCGACGAAGAGCGCCGCGCGCTCGACGACGGAACTCCCGGCCGGCGGCTGACACGGCCCGACGCGCTCGCCAGGGAGCGCTACCTCTTCTATACGGCGTGCACGCGGCCGTGGGATCGCCTGACCCTCGTGCGCGAAGCGGCCTCGGACGACGGCCGCCCGCAGGAAGCGAGCCCGTTCTGGGACGAGGTGCGCTCGCTCTTCGATCCCGACGACGTGGCCCGCTGGACGCGTAGGCGGACGCTTTCGGAGCTGACGTGGCCGGTCGACAGGGCTCCAACCGAGCGGGAGCGGCTGCGGGCGGCAGCGGCGATCGCCGCTGCCGATGCCGACGAGGCGCGCGCCCTCGGCCGGGCGAACGGGTGGGAGCGGCGCGTCGACCGCGCGCTCGCGGCGTTCACGCGCCCGACCAAGCTCACCCATCCCGCGGTACTGCGGGCGCTGCGCGAGACGACCCGCTACTCGGTGACGGAGCTCGAGCGCTTCGGCGACTGCTCGTCCATGTGGCTCTTCGACCGCGTCGTCGATCCGAAGGCGATCGACGCTGAGGTCGATGCTCGCCTGCGCGGAGGGGTCGTCCATCAGGCCCTCTATCGCTTCTACAGCGGCTTGCCCAAGCGGCTCGGAGTGGAGCAGGTCCCGGCCGAGCGGCTCGACGAGGCGCTCGTCTTCCTGCGCGAGTGCCTCGCGGAGGCGATCGCGGGGCAGGTACGCCTCGACGTCAGCGAGCTCGAGCGGCTCGAGCTCGAGGGCACTGTCGCGCGCGACCTCGAGTACTTCCTACGCCAGGAGGTCGAGCTCGGCTTCCCGCTCGTCCCCCGTCGCTTCGAGGTCACCTTCGGAACGAGCGGGGCGGCGGTCGAGCTCCAGCGCGGGCTGGAGCTCGGCGACTTCACCGTCTCGGGGAAGATCGACCGGATCGACCTCGATCCGCTGAGCGCCCGCGGGATCGTGCAGGACTACAAGTCTGGGAAAGCGCACTCGGCCGCTCAGATCGCCTCGGAGGAGCGCCTGCAGATCCCGCTCTACATCCTTGCCCTGCGCGATCTCGTCGGGATCGAGCCGCTCGGCGGCCTCTACCGCGGACTCGCCGGTGCCCGCGAGGCGCGCGGCCTCGTGCTCGCCTCCGCGCAGGACGACGTCGTCCCCGGTCTGAAAGGTGCCGACTACGTCGAGGAGGGTGAGTTCTGGGGGCAGATCGAGGGCGCGCAGGAGCTCGCCCGCGAGGCGGTCAGTCGCATGCGGGACGGAGACGTGCGCCACGACCCGCGCGGTGGTAGCTGCCCGACCTGGTGCGAGCGCTGGTCGATGTGCCGGATCAGGAGGGCCTGACGTGCCTGTCGAGGCGCCGAACCGGGAACAGCTCGCCGCGATCGAGGAGCAGGGCGTTGTCTTCGTGTCGGCCGGAGCGGGCACCGGCAAGACGACGGTCCTCGTCGAGCGCTTTGTCCGGGCCGTCGTCGACCGCGGCCTTGGGCTCGAGGCCGTTCTCGTCATCACCTACACCGACCGGGCCGCCGGCGAGCTTCGTTCGCGGATCCGGGCGCGGCTCGTGGAGGTCGGGCGCACCGATCTCGCCCGGGACATCGACCGCGCCTGGATCTCCACCATCCACGGGTTCTGCCATCGCCTCCTCCGGAGTCATCCCTTTGAGGCGGGGCTCGACCCGAGCTTCCGCGTGCTGGACGACAACCAGGCGCGCGTCCTCGCCTCCGAGGCGTTCACCGAGGCGCTCTCGCGTTTCTGCGCCGACCGGCGGCCCGAGCGCCTGGAGCTGCTCGCCACTTACGGCTCGCGACGGCTCCAGGCGATGCTCGCAGGCGTGTACGAGCGCCTGCGCTCAGCCGGCAGGCCGCTCGTCCTTGGGGGCGGCGAGCAGGACGGTGTCGCGCACGCCCTCGCGGCGCTCGCGGAGTGTGCCGAGACGACGCTCGCAGATGCAGCGGAGGAGCCGGAGGCGCGCGCGAACGTCCAGCGGGCTCTCGAGCTCGGGTTCCAGGGAACCCTCTCTCCGGAGCGTCTGCTCGATCTCTCCGAGCTGCGCCCGTCCGGCCGATCGGTTCGCTTCGCCGCGTTCGCGGAGGCGCTCGCAGCGGTCGAGAGCGCCGCACTGGACGAGATCGCGGCGCGCGACCGTGACCTCCTCGGCGAGCTCCTGCAGGGCTTCGACGCCGCTTACCGGGAGGCGAAGGCGCGGGAGACGGCGGTCGACTTCGAGGATCTCCAGATCCTCGCGCGCGAGCTCCTGCGCGCGAACGAGGCGGTGCGCGAACGCGCGCGCTGGCGCTTCCGCTCGGTCATGGTCGACGAGTTCCAGGACACGAACCGCCTCCAGTGCGAGATCGTGGACGAGCTCGCATGCGAGGAGCTCTTCTTCGTCGGGGACGAGTTCCAGTCGATCTACCGCTTCCGGCACGCGGACGTCCAGGTGTTCCGCGAGCGGCGGGAGGCCAGCGAGGGCGTTCTGGCCCTGACGCACAACTACCGCTCGCGCCCCGAGATTCTCGCCGTCGTCAACCACCTCTTCGGCACCGAGTTCGGCTCGAGCTTCGAGCCGCTGGTTGCGGCCGGCCGTTTCCCCGAGCCGCTCTTCGGGCCGGGCGTCGAAGTGCTCGTGACCGACAAGGCGAGCTACCGCGGGGGTGAGCTGCACTGGCGCGAGGCGGAGGCGAGGCACGTCGCGCGCCGCGTGCGTGAGCTCGTTGACGCGGGGGAGGCCTCGCCGGGAGAGGTCGTCCTCCTCTTCGCCGCTGGGACGGACGCCGAGCGCTACGAGGTCGCGCTGCGCGCGGAAGGCCTGCCGACCTATCGCGCGGCCGGGCGCGGCTACTTCGGCCAGCAGCAGGTCGGCGACCTCGTCGCGTACCTCCGGCTCCTTCAGAACCGCTACGACGACGAGGCGCTCGTCTCGGTTCTCGCCTCGCCCTTCGTGGGCGTTTCGAACGACGCACTCGTGCTGTTGCGGCGCGCTGCAGGCCGGCGGCCGCTCTTCTCCGGGCTCGAGCGCGAGCTGCCTCCCGAGCTCGGGCCCCGCGACCGGCGGCTCTTCGACGCGTTCCTCCAGCGCTACGAGCGGCTCGCGCCGGCCTCCGAGTCGCTCGGGCTCGAGCGGCTCTGCGAGCAGATTCTGGTCGAGCACGACTACGACCTCGCCGTCCTGGCCCAGTGGGACGGCCGCCGCCGCTACGCGAACCTGCGCAAGCTGGCGCGCCTCGCCCGCTCGTACGAGGCACTACGCGGCCCGGACATCGAGGGGTTCGTCCGCTTCCTCCGTGACCAGGAGGCGGCTGGGGCACGCGAGGTCGAGGCCGTGGCCGAGGAGGAGGGGTCTGATTCCGTCCGCCTCCTGACTGTTCACGCGGCCAAGGGCCTCGAGTTCAAGGTCGTCGTCCTTGCCGACGCGGGGCGCACGCCGCCCTCGCCGTCCGCGGACGAGATCCTCTGCCTGCCGGACGGACGGTTCGGCTTCCGCATCGTCAACCCGGCGACCGGCAGGCGCGAGAGCGCGTTCGGCTGGGAGGAGATGCGGGAGGCCGAGGCGACGGCTGAGCAGGCCGAGAACCGACGCCTGCTCTACGTCGCCATGACGCGCGCGATCGACCGGCTGATCATCTCGGGCGCGGTCGACCCGACCAGCCGCCGCGATGCTCAGGCCCCGCTCCACTGGATCCTGCGCCGGCTCGAAGTCGACCTGGAGGGCGGGACGGCAGCGCCTGCAGAGCTCGAGCGGGACGGCGCCCGCGTCATCCTGCGGGTCGACCGGCCTGGCGACGCACCGGCGGAGTCGCTGAACGGAACAGGCGAGTCACAGATGCAGCTCTTCGCGCCGCTGGAAGGCGGTGCCGCGCGCCAGGCTCCCGAGCTCCCTGCGCTCGCGCCGGTTCCCGAGCCTCCGGCTCACACGATCCGCCGGCTCTCCTACAGCGCGCTCGCGCTCTTCGAGCGCTGCTCGTACCGCTATTTCGCCGAGCGGATCGTCGGGCTTCGCCCAGCCGACGGCGCAGGGGCTCTGCCCGGCGCTGAGGGCCTCGCGGCGACGGAGATCGGCGACGCCGTGCACCAACTGCTCGAGGTCGACGCTCCCGCAGGAGAGGTGCGCGAGCGAACGCTCGCGCGCTACCCGGGCGCCACGGAGGGCGATCTCGCCCGGATCGCGTCCCTCGTCGAGGCTTGGCGCGGGTCGGCGCTCGCCTACCGCCTCGCGGAGGCTCCCGGCGTCCGCCCGGAGCTTCCCTTCGCGTTCGAGCACGACGGGGTTCTCCTGCACGGGCGCTTCGACGTCTTCGCGCACGATGGGGAGCGCGCCCTCGTCGTCGACTACAAGACGAACCGGCTCGAGGACGTCTCGCCCGCGGAGTCGGTCGATGCGGAGTACCACCTGCAGCGGCTCGTCTACGCGCTCGCGAGCTTCCGGGCGGGAGCCGAGGAGGTGGAGGTCGCCTACGTCTTCCTCGAGCGCCCGGACGAGCCCGTCGTCGCGACGTTCACGGCCGCTGACCTTCCGGCCCTCGAGCTCCGGCTGAGCGAGGCGATCGGTGCGATTCGTGCGGGAATCTTTCGGCCGACGCCAAGCGAGTTCGCCTGCTCCGGGTGCCCGGCGCTCGACGTTGTCTGCGCGGGCCCGCGATTGCTCGTCGCGTAGCGTAGGTCCATGTATTCGCGCTCGGCCCGCGTCTACGACGCGCTCTATTCGACCTTCAAGGACTTCGTGGCCGAGGCCGAGCGGGTGCACGAGCTCATCCAGTCCCGCAAACCGGGCGCGCGCACGCTTCTCGATGTCGCCTGCGGCACCGGAGCCCACCTCGAGCACCTCGCGCGGCGGTACGAAGCCGAGGGGCTCGACCTCGCGCCGGAGATGCTGGC
>Ga0136614_10000271_pt1 | contig 23733 bp, 37 predicted proteins | sample AntDrymUQ2792106_2_FD_106643 | JGI IMG/M metagenome (GOLD analysis project Ga0136614, IMG submission 106643) | Polar desert sand microbial communities from Dry Valleys, Antarctica - metaG UQ279 (21.06) | ecosystem: Environmental > Terrestrial > Soil > Desert | place: Antarctica: Dry Valley... | reverse complement strand
GGTGCCGGGAGACACGGTGAACCTGGAGATCCAGCTCATCACGCCCATCGCGATGGAGAAGGGCCTGCGCTTCGCCATCCGCGAGGGCGGCCGCACGGTGGGAGCGGGAACGATCACGGAGATCCTGGAGTAGCGATGACGATGCTTTATTGCCTTGGGATGATGCGCAGCGGCCGTTTACTCATTCTGGCCGCGTCGAGCGGCCGCTGAACAGCCCATGAAGAACGACAAGATTCGCATTCGGCTGAAGGCCTTCGACTACCGAATCCTCGACCAGTCGGCCACGGAGATCGTGGACACGGCGCGAAGGACGGGGGCGAAGATCGCGGGCCCGATTCCTCTGCCGACCCAGATCTCCCGCTATACCGTCAATCGCTCGCCGCACATCGACAAGAAGTCGCGGGAGCAGTTCGAGATGCGCACGCACAAGCGGCTGCTCGACATCCTCGAGCCCACGTCCCAGACCGTGGACGCGCTCATGAAGCTCGAGCTGCCCGTGGGCGTGGATGTCGAGATCAAGGCGTTCGGGAAGTAGAGCCATGCCCGTGCACGGAATCATCGGCAAGAAAGTGGGCATGACGCAGATTTTCCGCGCGGACGGGACGGCGGTGCCCGTTACCGTCGTGCAGGCGGGCCCCTGCCTCGTCGTGCAGAAGAAGACCCGCGAGCGCGACGGGTACGAGTCCGTCCAGATCGGGCTCGTCGAATCGCGCCCCGACCGCCGCGCGAACCGGGCATCGCGTGCGCGGTTCGACAAGGCGGGTGTGGCCCCGATGCGGACCCTGGCGGAGGTCCGCCTGGACACCGGCGACGAGCTGAAGCCCGGCGACAAGGTCCTGTGCGACGCCTTCAAGGAAGAGGACCACGTGGACGTCATCGGCGTCTCCAAGGGAAAGGGTTTCGCCGGCGTCGTGCGCCGGCACCACTTCCGCGGAGGGGGAGCGACGCACGGCTCCATGTTTCACCGCGCCCCCGGGTCGATCGGCCCCTCGGCGTACCCGTCGCGCGTTTATCCGGGGACGCGCTCCTCAGGACGCCTCGGCGGGAAGAGGGCGACCGCCAAGAATCTCGTCGTGGTTCGGGTGGACGCCGAGAAGAACCTTCTCTACCTGAGCGGCGCCGTCCCGGGCGCGCGCAACTCTCTGGTCAAGATCGTCCGGTCGAGCTTCGCCCGCTCGAACGGGAGCCGGTGAGGAGCGCGCCGATGGCCACGATCCCCGTCGTCAACTGGAAGAAGGAGCAGGTGGGCGAGGTCTCCCTTCCCGCCGAGGTCTTCGAGTATCCCTACCGGCGCCACCTCGTGTGGGCGGTCGTCCGAGCGCATCTCGCAGGCCGCCGCGCGGGGACGCACAAGACCAAAACGCGCTCCGAGGTCTCTGGCTCCGGCCGGAAGCCGTTCAAGCAGAAGGGGACCGGGCGGGCCCGCCAGGGAGGCAGCCGGCCGCCGATCCACCGCCACGGCGGGACGTCCCATGGCCCCGTGCCGCGCTCGTACGCGCAGAGGGTGTCGGTGAACGAGAAGAAGAACGCCCTGAAGGCGGTGCTGTCGCGTCGGGTCCGCGAGGAGCGGCTGCTCGTGCTCGACGGCATGGATTTGTCCAGCCACCGCACGCGGGACCTGAAGTCAGCCGTCGGACAGCTCGGCCTGGAAGGAAAGACTCTGTTCGTGGACTCGCACGAGAACGAGAACCTCGCGCGCGCCTCCCGCAACGTGGGCGAGTGGACGCTGGTCGATCCTCTCGCCGTCAATGTGTACGACGTGATGAACCACGGCACCGTGGTTTTGACGCGGTCCGCCCTGTCGCGGGTCGTCGAGACCCTGGGAGGCTGAGTGGAACCGCAAGAGATCATCCGCCGCCCGCTCATCACGGAGAAGTCGACGCGCCTCAAGGAAGGCTCGAACACGATCTGCTTCGAGGTGGACCGGTCGGCGAACAAGATCCAGATCCAGAAAGCCGTCCAGACCCTCTTCGGGGTCAAGGTGGCGGACGTGCGCGTCGCCAACCGCGAGGGAAAGATGAAGCGCATGGGCCGCTTCATCGGCCGGCGCAAGGCGTGGAAGAAGGCCTACGTCCGCCTGGCGGCGGGCGAGAAGCCGATCGAGTTCTTCGAAGGCGTTTGACCAGTCGCGAACGAGCGAAACGAGTAAACAGGTATGCCAGTCAAAAAATACAAGCCGACGTCCGCCGGACGGCGCTTTCAGTCCGCCCTCGATTTCAGCGAGCTGTCGGACGCCCGGCCCGAGAAGAGCCTCACGGTCGGCCTGCGCTCCACGGGCGGGCGCAACAACCAGGGACGCGTGACGTCGCGGTACATGGGCGGCGGCCACAAGCGCCTGTTCCGCATCGTCGACTTCCGCCGCGACAAGATGGGTGTCCCGGCGAAGGTCGCTTCCATCGAGTACGACCCGAATCGCTCGGCACGGATCGCGCTCCTCCACTACGTCGACGGGGAGAAGCGATACATTCTCGCTCCCGATGGGCTGAAGGTCGGCGCGGAGGTCCTCTCGGGCCCGGCGGCGGACATCCTGCCCGGCAACGCGCTCCCCTTGAAGGGCATCCCGCTCGGGACGACGATCCACAACCTCGAGCTCAAGCGGGGCCGGGGCGGCCAGCTCGTGCGCTCCGCGGGCGCCGCCGCGCAGCTCATGGCCAAGGAGGGGGGGTATGCGCAGGTCCGACTGCCCTCCGGCGAGGTCCGCGAGATCCACATGGAGTGTTACGCGACGATCGGACAGGTGGGGAACCTCGAGCACGAGAACGTCTCGATCGGCAAGGCCGGGCGGAGTCGCTGGCTGGGCCGCCGCCCGCACGTGCGCGGCGTCGCCATGAACCCGGTCGATCATCCGATGGGCGGTGGCGAGGGCAAGACCTCCGGCGGACGCCACCCCACGTCGCCGTGGGGCTGGAAGACGAAGGGCGCAAAGACGCGCAACAACAAGCGGACGGACGACTTCATCGTCCGCGGCCGCAAGGCGAAGGGATAGGCGGGTCCGAAGATGTCGCGTTCCATCAAAAAAGGTGCGTTCGTGGACGACCACCTGACCAAGAAGGTGGCGGCCCTGAACGACTCCCGCGAGAAAAAAGTCATCAAGACCTGGTCGCGCCGCTCGACGATCGTGCCGGACATGGTCGGGCACACGATCGCCGTCCACAACGGCCGCAAGTTCATTCCGGTGTACATCGCCGAGAACATGGTCGGGCACAAGCTCGGCGAGTTCTCGCCGACCCGGATCTTCAAGGGACACGGGGGCAAGAAGGTGGAAGCCGGCGCGAGAGTCGGCGGCGCGCCTCCCTCGGCTCCGGGCGCCGCGCCGGCCGCGGCTCCGGCGGCGCCGAAGGCCTGACGTGGCGGCGATGATGAAGGCGACGGCGACGCTCCGCTACATGAAGGGCTCCGCGCAGAAGGCGCGGCTCGTCGCGGATCTCGTGCGCGGCAAGCCGGTGAACGAGGCCGTGGCGATCCTGCGGCACACGCGCAAGTATGCGGCGCGCGACATCCTGAAGACCCTCCGGTCCGCCGTCGCGAACGCTGAGCAGAAGGAGGCCCAGGTCGACGTGGACGAGCTCGTGATCCGGAAAATCACGGTCGACAAGGGGCCGCAAGAGAAGCGCGTGCGGCCGGCGCCGATGGGGCGCGCGTATCGCGTCCTGCACCGCAAGAGTCACCTCACGATCGAACTGGCGGACGCGGCGTCCGCGAAGCAGTGAAAGGGCGTTAATGGGCCAGAAGGTTCATCCGTACGGCTTCCGGCTGGGGTTCAACAGGACCTGGCACTCGCGCTGGTTCTCCGTCAAGAACTATCAGGAACACCTGCACGAAGATCTGAAGCTGCGGAAAGAGCTCAAGCGCCGGCTCTCCCACGCCGGCGTGTCGGAGATCGACATCGAGCGCTTCGCGACGAAGCTCAAGGTGAACATTCAGACCTCGCGGCCGGGAATCATCATCGGGAAGCGGGGGGCCGAGGTGGACAAGCTGCGCGACGAGCTGCAGAAGCGCACAAAGGCGGAAGTCCACATCAACATCATCGAGATCCAGCGTCCGGAGACGGACGCGCAGCTCGTCGCCGAGTCCATCGCGCTCCAGCTCGAGAGGCGCGTCGCCTTCCGGCGCGCCATGAAGAAGGGGATCGAGTCCGCGTTCCGCTTCGGGGCCCAGGGGATCAAGATCCGCTGTGCCGGCCGTTTGAACGGCGCCGAGATCGCGCGGGCCGAGTGGTACCAGGAGGGCCGGCTGCCGCTCCACACGCTGAAGGCGGACATCGACTACGGCTTCGCCGAGTCGAACACGACTTACGGGAAGATCGGGGTCAAGACCTGGATCTACCGCGGCGAGCAGCACAAGGCGAAGAACCGGCGGAAGACCGCGTAGCCGCGAAGCGAGCGACCTATGTTGATGCCGTCAAAAGTCAAATACCGCAAGCAGCAGCGGGGGCGCATGCGCGGGAAGGCGCACCGCGGGGGGACTCTCGCCTTCGGCGACTTCGGCCTTCAGGTGCTGGAGCCCGGATGGGTCACCGCCCGCCAGATCGAGGCGGCCCGCATCGCGATGACCCGCGCCGTCAAGCGCGGCGGCAAGATCTGGATTCGGATCTTCCCGGATAAACCGTACACGAAGAAGCCCGCCGAGACCCGCATGGGCAAGGGGAAGGGGGCGCCGGAGGGTTGGGTCGCCGTGGTCAAGCCCGGCCGCATCCTTTACGAGATGGAGGGCGTTGAGGCGGGCGTGGCTCGCGAGGCGCTGCGGTTCGCCGCCGACAAGCTGGGCCTGAAGACCCGACTCGTGAGCCGGGACAGCGAGATGGAGATCGCATGAAAAAGAAGGAGAGGGACGCCCTCGCGCAGCAGGGCGCCGCCGACCTCGCGGAGAAGGAAAAGCAACTGAACGAAGCGGCGTGGAAGCTGCGCCTCCAGAAGGCCACGGGCCAGCTCGAGAATCCGAGCCGCCTGAAGGCGATGCGGCGCGACCTCGCGCGCGTCAAGACCTATCAGCGCGCGATCGAGCTGGCGCGCGAGGAGGGCAAGTGAGCGAGAGTCGTGAGGGTCAGCGGGAGACCTCGCGAACCCCCGGTCCCCCGGGCACGGCCGAACCGGAGGCTGGCAAGCGGCGGGCCACCCGCGTCGGACGCGTCGTGTCCGACCGGATGGCCAAGACGATCGTGGTGGAGGTGGAGCGCCGCGTCCAGGAGGCGCGTTATCAGCGCACGATCCGCCGCACGAGCCGCTTCATGGCCCACGACGAAGAGAACGCGGCGAAGATCGGAGACCGCGTGCGGATCGAGGAAACGCGGCCCCTCAGCAAAAACAAGAGGTGGCGCCTGAGAGAGATCCTGAGGCGGGAGGAAGCGTAGTGGCTCGTCCAGCGGAGTCAGCATGATCCAGATGGGCACGATCCTCCAGGTCGCGGACAATTCCGGCGCGCGGCGCATCGCCTGCATCCGCATGCGTGGCGGGTCCGCGGGTCGGTATGCCCGGCTCGGCGACATCATCACGGCGTCGGTCAAGGAAGCCGCTCCGGACTCCCCGTTCGTCGAGAAGCACGGCAAGCGCGTCGTCCGGGCGGTCATCGTCCGCACCCGGAGCAACCACCGTCGCCGGGACGGCTCCTACATCCGATTCGACGACAACGCGGCGGTCCTGATCTCGAACGAGGGGGAGCCGGTCGGCACGCGCGTGTTCGGCCCGGTTGCCCGCGAGCTGCGGGAGAAGAAGTTCATGAAGATCATCTCCCTCGCGCCGGAAGTCTTGTGATGAAAAAGCCGCGATTGAAGAAGAACGACACGGTGGTGGTGATTGCCGGCAAGGACCGCGGGCGGCAGGGGAAGGTCTTGAAGGTGCTCCCGGCGAGGGACCGGGTCATCGTCGAGCGCGTCAACATGATCAAGCGGCACGTCCGACCCAACCCGCAGCGCAACATCGCGGGAGGGATCTCGGACCGGGAAGCGCCGATCCATATCTCCAACGTGATGCTCGTGGATCCCGACCGGGGCACGCGGACCCGCGTGGGCAGACGGCGCGACGGCGACGGCAACCCGGAGCGCTTCGCCAAGAAGAGCGGCGCGGCGCTCGCCTGACGGCGAGAATCGCTCATCGGAAACCGGGAATCGAACGGGAGACGAGAAGTTGGCAACGAGACTGAAGGAGCAATACGCGCGCGAGGTCATCCCCGCGCTCCGCAAGGAGCTGGAGATCGGAAACGCCATGGCCGTGCCGCGCCTCGAGAAGGTGGTCCTGAACATGGGTCTGGGGGAGGCGGTGGCCAACCCGAAGATCCTGGAGGGGGCCGTCGAGGAGTTATCCGCCATCGCGGGCCAGCGTGCGGTTGTGACGCGCGCCAAGAAGTCGATCGCGACATACAAGCTCCGGACGGGGATGCCCATCGGGGCGCGCGTGACCTTACGCGGCGACCGGATGTGGGAGTTCCTCGACCGCCTCATCAACATCGCGCTGCCGCGGGTTCGCGACTTCCGCGGCGTCTCGACGAAGGCGTTCGACGGGCGCGGGAACTACACTCTGGGGATCCGCGACCATTTCATTTTTCCGGAGATCGACTATTCGCGGACGGACAAGTCGAAGGGATTGAACGTGACGATCGTGACCACGGCCGGCCGGGACGACCGCGCGCGCACCTTGCTGCGCGGGCTCGGCCTGCCGTTCGGGAAGTAGCACTATGGCCAGAAGGGCAATGCGAATCAAGGCGGCTCGGAAGCCGAAGTTCTCGACGCGTCTGGTGCGTCGCTGCCGCGTCTGCGGGCGCGCGCGGAGCGTCCTGCGCAAGTTCGGCCTCTGCCGGATCTGCTTCCGGCAGAACGCGAACGCGGGATACATCCCGGGCATCGTGAAGGCGTCGTGGTGAGGGAGAGCCGATGATCCGAATCAACGACCCGATCAGCGACCTCCTGACCCGGCTCCGCAACGGCATGCGCGCGGGGCACGAACGGGTGGATGTGCCCGCCTCGCGCCTCAAGCAGGATCTCCTGCGGGTGCTTTCCGACGAGGGTTACGTGGGCGCGTTCCGGCAGGTCGACGAGAAGGGGCGGCCCGTCCTTCGGGTGCAGCTCAAGTACGACGGAGAGGGGGAGCCGATCGTCGCCGGGCTCGAGCGGGTATCCCGCCCGGGCCGCAGGGTGTATGCGCGCTCCCAGGAGATTCCGGAGGTCCTCGGAGGCCTCGGCATCTCCATCATCTCCACTTCGCGGGGGATCGTGACCGGACGGGCGGCGCGCGAGGCGCGGCTCGGCGGCGAGATCCTCTGCAACGTCTGGTAGGTAGAACGGTGTCACGGATAGGACGCATGCCGATTCCCCTGCCGCAGGGGGTCGAGGTGAAAGCGGAGGGAGACCTCGTCCGGGTGAAGGGCCCGAAGGGCGAGCTGTCGAGCCGCGTGCCCGCGGGCCTGACGGTCACCATCGAGGACAAGGAAGTGCGTATCGCCCGCGCGGGCGACGAGCCGAAGCAGCGCGCGTCGCACGGTCTGCTCCGCAGCCTGGTCGCCAACTCGGTCCAGGGCGTGACGAAGGGGTTCTCCCGCGACCTCGAGATCATCGGGGTCGGATACAAGGCCGAGGTGCGGGGAAAGGCGATCGTCTTCACCCTCGGGTACTCGCATCCCGTGCACTTCGACCTCCCGGAGGGTATCCAGGTTGCCCTCGACGCGAAGGCGGGCAAGCTGACCGTTTCGGGGGCGGACCGGCAGAAGGTGGGCCAGACCGCGGCGGAGATCCGCAAGCTGCGCGTGCCGGATCCCTACAAGGGGAAGGGCATCAAGTACGCCGACGAGCACATCCGGCGCAAGGTCGGCAAGGCAGGCGGGAAGTAGCGATGCGAACTTCGGAAGCGCGGACAGAAGCACGCCGCCGGGTGCGGGTGCGGATCCGCCAGAGGCTGCGGGGAACGGGCTCTCGCCCTCGGCTCTCGGTCTTCAAGAGCGGGCGGCACATCTACGCCCAGATCGTGGACGACGAGAGCGGGCGGACGCTCGCGCACGCGTCCTCCCTGGACGGCGGCTTGAAGGGGGCAGACAAGGCGGGTGCCAACGTGGCGACCGCCGGCCGCGTCGGAACGCTCGTGGCGGAGCGCGCGCGGGAGCGCGGGGTCGCGCAGGTCGTGTTCGACCGGGGCGGCTACATCTACCACGGCAAGATCAAGGCCCTCGCCGAGGCGGCGCGCCAGGCGGGTCTGGAGTTTTAGGAATGAACACATGGCAATGAGCGGCAATCGGGGAGGCCCGCGGCCTCCGCGCGAGCGGGAGAAGGAGCGCGACGCCCAGGGTCGCGAGCTGATCGACCGCGTCGTCCACATCAACCGGGTGACGAAGGTCGTGAAGGGCGGCAAGAACTTCTCCTTCTCGGCCCTCGTCGTCGTCGGGGACGGCCAGGGGCGTGTCGGGTACGGCTCCGGTAAGGCGAAAGAGGTTCCGATGGCCATCAAGAAGGGGATCGAGATGGCCAAGAAGAACATGCAGCAGATCTCCCTCAAGGGAACGACGATTCCGCACGCCGTCCTCGGAAAGTTCGGCGCCGGCCGCGTGCTGCTGAAGCCAGCCGCCGCTGGCACCGGCGTGATCGCGGGTGGACCCGTCCGGGCCGTCCTGGAGTCGGTCGGCATCCAGGACATCCTGACGAAGTCGCTGCGCACCACCAACCCGCACAACGTGATCAAGGCGACGTTCGACGGCCTGACCCGGCTGAAGAACGCGGACGAGATGAGACGCCGCCGGGGCGTCGTGGCCGAAGCGGCGCCTCCCGCGCCCATCCCCGCCGAGGTCGGATCGTGAGCGAAACGGAGACGAAGCCCGCGGGGTCCGGGAAGAGCCGGGGCCCGAAAGGGGCCCGGGCGCGCCCGCGGGGAAAACGGGAGGCCGGATCGGCCGAGGGGGGGACTCTCCGGATCCGACTCACCCGGAGCGGCATCTGCACGCCGCGCGACCAGAAGCAGACCCTCGTGGCGCTGGGGCTCTCCCGGCGCGAGCAGGAGGTCGTCCGCAGCGACGACCCCTCGACACGCGGCATGATCCGGAAGGTGCGTCATCTCGTCGAGGTCCGCGAGTCGGGCCGCTGACGCCGACCGGGAGCGAACACATGGTCCAAAAGAAGAGCGACAAGAAGTCCTCCGCCCCGTCGGGGGCCAAGGAGCGCAAGGGCAAGGGCAAGGGAAAGGCACCGGCGCGCGCGAAGGCTGCGGCGGCGAGCCGCCCGGCCCGGCCCGCGAAGGAGAAAAGCCGGTCTCGGGGGGCCGGCGCGCGCGCCGGGCGGACCGGCGAGGAGGTTCGCACGCCGGCCGCCGCCGCCCGGGCTCCGCGGGCCGCCGCTGCGGGGGTCCACGACCTGCGGCCGGCTCCGGGAGCCACACACGCGCGCAAGCGCGTGGGGCGCGGCCCGGGCTCCGGCCACGGCAAGACGTCCGGCCGCGGCCACAAGGGCCAGAGGTCCCGCAGCGGCTACCGTCACATGCGCGGGTTCGAGGGCGGGCAGATGCCGCTCCACCGCCGCGTGCCCAAGCGCGGCTTCACGAACATCTTTCGGGTGGAGTACGACGTCGTGAACCTGCGCGACCTCGACCGGTTCGACGCCGGTGCGGAGGTCACGCCGGACGCGCTCCGGGAGCAGCGGCTGGCGAGCCGTCGCCGCCCCGTGAAGATCCTGGGTGACGGGGAGCTTTCCAAGCCCCTGCAGGTCTCCGCACACAAGTTCTCCGCCTCCGCGCGGGCCCGGATCGAGGCCGCCGGCGGGCGGTGCGAGGTGATCCCGCGTTGAGCGCGCTCCAGAGCTTCGCGAACATCTTCAGCGTGCCGGACCTGCGCAAGCGGGTCATCTTCACGTTTCTGATGCTCGCCATCTACCGCCTCGGCGCGCACGTGCCGACGCCGGGGGTCGACCCGCAGGCGATCGACGAGTTCTTCCGGGCCTCGGCGGGGTCCCTGTTCGGGTTCCTCGACATCTTCTCGGGCGGGGCCCTGCGGCGGCTGTCCGTCTTCGCCCTGGGGATCATGCCGTACATCTCGGCCTCGATCATCCTGCAGCTCCTCACGGTCGTCTGGCCCTACCTCGAGAAGCTCTCCAAGGAAGGGGAGATGGGGCGCAAGAAGATCACCCAGTACACGCGCTACGGGACGGTGCTGCTCTCCTTCATCCAGGCGAGCGGGATCGCGCTCTGGCTCGAGAAGCAGACGACGCCAGGAGGCGCGCCGCTCGTGCCCGACTCCGGCTGGGGCTTCCGCCTGATGACCGTCCTCACCCTCACCACGGGGACGATGTTCATCATGTGGCTCGGCGAGCAGATCACGGAGCGGGGTATCGGAAACGGCATCTCCCTCATCATCTTCGCCGGCATCGTGGTGGCCCTGCCCTCCGCGATCTTCGGACTCTTCCGGCAAATCCAGCAGGGAACGCTCAACCTGCTGACGCTGATCGCGGTCCTCGTCTTCATGGTCGGGATCATCGCGCTCATCGTCTTCGTCGAGCGCGCCCAGCGCCGCATCCCCGTGCAGTACGCCAAGCGGGTCGTGGGGCGCCGCATCTACGGCGGGCAGAACACCTACCTGCCGCTCCGCGTCAACACGGGCGGCGTCATCCCCATCATCTTCGCGATCTCGATCCTGCAGCTCCCGGCGTACCTCGCGCAGATCGTCGGGCCGGAGGCGGCACTCGTCGGCCTGCCCGTCGGCGTCTGGATGCAGAACATCGCCGGCGCGCTGGCCATGGGCTATCCCCTGTACGTGCTGCTGTACGGCGCCGGCATCCTCTTCTTCTGCTATTTCTACACGTCCATCGTCTTCAACCCGACGGACACGGCCGACAACATGCGCAAGTACGGCGGGTTCATCCCGGGAATCCGTCCCGGAAAGAAGACGGCCGACTACATCGACACGGTCCTCTCCCGCCTGACGATCATCGGAGCGACCTACCTGACGTTCGTCGCGCTGCTGCCCGATTTCCTGACGAGCGGCTTGAAGGTGCAAACCCTCCCGGGGATAGGGCCCGCGCTCGAGAACGTCCTGCCCGCGTTCTTCACGCAGGGCTTCGGTTTCAACTTCTACTTCGGCGGGACGTCGCTCCTCATCGTCGTCGGCGTCGCGATGGATACGGTCCAGCAGGTCGAGTCCAAGCTCGTGGAGCACCATTATTCCGGCTTCCTCAAGAAGAGCCGGGTGCGCGGACGCCGCAGCTGATGCGCGTCGTGTTCCTCGGTCCTCCCGGGAGCGGAAAGGGCACGCAAGCGAAGCTGCTCGCCGAGCGGCTCCGCATCCCCGCCATCTCGACGGGGGAGATGCTCCGCTGCGCCGTCGCCGGCGACACGCCGCTCGGACGCGAGGTCCGGGCCGTGATGGAGCGGGGGGACCTCGTGCCGGACGCGACGATGACGGCGCTCGTTGCCGACCGGCTCCGGCAGCCGGACGCGGCCGCGGGGTTCATCCTGGATGGGTTCCCGCGCACCGTCCGGCAGGCGGAGTCCCTCTGCGGGATGCTCGGGAATGCGGCGCCGCTGTCGGCCGTTCTGAACTTTTCCGTGTCGGAAGACGCCCTCGCCGCCCGTCTCTTCGAGCGGGAGAAGGGAGAGGGTCGCGCCGACGACCGTCCGGAGGCGGTTCGGGAGCGGATCCTCGTCTATCGGGAGAAGACGAGCCCCCTCGTCGGCTATTACCGGGAGCGCGGCCTGCTCTCGGAGGTGGACGGGATGGGGTCGATCCCGGAGGTCGCGGCACGCGTCACCCGGGCATTGCCACGCGCGCAGGGAGTCGCATGATCACATTGCGGAGCCATGCGGAGCTGCTGAAGCTGGAGGAGGCGTCGCGCGTGGTCCTCGAGACCTTGGAGATCGTGGAGAAGGCAGTCCGGCCGGGCGTCACGACGCGCGATCTGGATCGGATCGCGGAGGATGAGATTCGCAGGCGAGGGGCCCGTCCGGCGTTCCTCGGATACCGGGGATTCCCCCGGACGCTCTGCACGTCGATCAACGACGAGGTCGTTCACGGGATCCCGGGCGAACGCTCCTTGAAAGACGGCGACGTGATCGGCATCGACTGCGGCGCGATCGTGGACGGCTACTACGGCGACGCGGCGCGCACGGTGCCCGTCGGCCGGATCGACGCCGAGCGGACGCGCCTCCTCGAGGTCACGCGGGAAGCGCTGGAGGCCGGGATCGCCGCCGCGCGTCCGGGCGGGCGCGTTTCCGACATCGGGGCGGCCGTCGAGGCGGTCGCCTTCACGCACGGCTACGGCGTCGTGCGCGACTTCGTCGGTCACGGCGTCGGGACGGCGCTGCACGAGGAGCCGCAGATCCCCAACTACGGGCCGGCAGGCCGCGGGAGCCAGCTCAAGGCGGGCATGGTCATCGCGATCGAGCCGATGTTCAATCTCGGGGGCCCGCGGGTGAAGATGGACGATGACGGCTGGACGGTCCGCACGGCGGACGGCAGCGCCTCGGCGCACTTCGAGTACACGGTGGCCCTGCTCCCGGAGGGCGCCGTCGTGCTGGGGACCGGCCGGGTATCGGCGGCGCAGAGGGCCGCGGTCGGCGCATGAGCAAGGAAGAGGCGATCGAGGTCATGGCGACGGTCGTGGAGCCGCTCCCCAACGCGATGTTCAAGGTCGAGCTCGAGAACAAGCACCAGGTCCTCGCACACATCTCGGGAAAGATGCGGAAGAATTTCATCCGCATCCTGCCCGGGGACAAGGTCCTCGTCGAGCTGTCGCCCTACGACCTCGCGCGCGGGCGAATCATCTACAGGTACAAATGAAGGTGAAAGCTGGAAGGTCGAAGGTGGAAGGGTCAAGCACCGAATACGTCGGTCGCTTCCTTCCACCCTTCACCTCACACCTTTCACCTCGTGAGCGAGCAAAGCGAGCGAAACGATGAAGGTCCGGGCGTCCGTGAAGAAGATCTGCGTCAAGTGCAAGATCGTCCACCGCAAGGGGGTCGTTCGCGTGATCTGCGCGATCCCCAAGCACAAACAGAGACAGGGCTGAGGGACCGCTTATGGCACGAATCGCTGGAGTCGATCTCCCCGTCAACAAGCGCGTCGAGATCGGCCTGACCTACATTTTCGGGATCGGCCGGCCGAGGGCCAACGTCATCCTGGAGAGGGCGGACGTGCGGCCGGACACGCGCGTCAAGGACCTTTCGGAAGAGGAGGTCGTCCGGATCCGCAAGGTGATCACCGACGAGATCAAGGTGGAGGGGGACCTCCGCAGGGACACGTCGATCGACGTGAAGCGGTTGATGGACATCGGCTGCTATCGCGGGCTGCGCCACCGGCGCAACCTCCCGGTCCGGGGTCAGCGGACGCACACGAACGCGCGGACGCGCAAGGGCCCCCGCAAGCAGACCATCGCGGGCAAGAAGAAGGCGACGAAGAAGTAATGGAAGCCATCGGCTGTCAGCTCTCAGCTGTCAGCCGGGGCGACCGCAACCTGTAGAGCTGTGAGCTGATAGCTGAAAGCTGAGAGCTAGGAACTAAACATGGCAGAACAAACTCCGGCCAGCGCGACTCCTGAAAAGCCGACAGGCAAGAAAGGGAAAAAGCCCCGCGCCGGGAAGCGGGAGAAGCGCAGCGTGCCGCACGGCGTCGCGACCGTTCAGGCCTCCTTCAACAACACGATCATCGCGATCGCCGACCAGGACGGCGGTATCCTCGCCTGGTCCTCCGCGGGGCGGATCGGGTTCAAGGGCTCCCGCAAGGGAACGCCCTTCGCGGCGCAGCTGGCCGCCGCGAACTGTGTCGAGTCCGCCAAGGAGCACGGGGTGCGCTCCGTGGACGTCCGGGTCACGGGGCCCGGAGCCGGGCGCGAGTCGGCCATCCGGGCGCTGCAGGCCAATGGCCTCGACATCAAGTCGATCAAGGACATCACGCCGATCCCCCACAATGGGTGCCGGCCGCGAAAGAGGAGAAGGGTATAGAAGCCGGGTGGTAGGTGAGAGGTGAGAGGTCGAAGGGAAACACCCCGACCACCTCCCACCCACGACCTACGACCCCGTCCGTAAACCGGCCCCGCGACTCCTGGCCGGGAGGAAGGACGCAAACAAACGAGGGGGTCGCGGAGGTTCTTTTTTTTGGCTCGTCATACGGAAGCGGTTTGCCGGCTGTGCCGGCGGGAGGGCATGAAGCTCTTCCTGAAAGGCGACCGCTGCTTCAAGGACAAGTGCGCCATTGAGCGGCGCAACTATCCGCCCGGCCAGCACGGCCGGCGTCGCAGCAAGCTGCTGGGGTACGGCATCCAGCTGCGCGAGAAGCAGAAGGTCAAGCGGATCTACGGCCTCCTGGAACAGCAGTTCAAGCTGACGTTCCAGCGGGCGGAGCGCCGCAAGGGCATCACCGGCGCTAATCTGCTCGAGGAGCTGGAGCGCCGCCTGGACAACGTCGTGTACTCGCTCGGTTTCGCGGCTTCGCGCGCGCAGGGCCGGCAACTCGTACGCCACGGTCACGTGACCGTGGACGGCCGGAAGGTGTCGATCCCCTCCTTTCGCGTCCTGAAGGGCCAGGTGGTCGCCATCAAGGAGAGGAGCCGCATCAACGAGCAGATCAAGGCATCGGTCGAGACGGCGCGGGCGCGGGGCGTTCCCGGCTGGCTCGACCTGTCGCCCGAAACGTTCTCGGGCCGTGTCGTCGAGCTGCCCAAGCGTGAAGACATAAAGCTCCCGATCGCCGAGCAGCTGATCGTCGAGCTGTATTCCAAGTAAGCCGGACGGAGGAAAGACATGACTCTCTGGAAAGGATTTCAGAAGCCGAAGCGGCTGGAGGCGGACTTAGAGACGCTCTCCGGCACTTACGGACGGTTCTATGCCCAGCCCTTCGAGCGGGGGTTCGGCACGACGGTCGGCAATGCGCTGCGGCGCGTGCTGCTCTCCTCCATCGAGGGGGCGGCGATCACGGCCGTGAAGATCGAAGGCGTGCTCCACGAGTTCTCATCCCTGCCCGGTGTCGTCGAGGACGTGACGGACATCATCCTCAACCTGAAGCAGATCCCCATCAAGATGCACACCACGGAGGAGAAGATCCTGACCCTCGACGTCGAGCGCAAGGGCAAGGTCACGGCGGCGGACCTCCAGGGGGATTCCAACGTCGAGATCCTGGAGCCGGACGCGCCGATCGCGACCCTGTCGGAGAACGGGCGGCTCCAGATGGAGATGCGCGTCTCCATCGGGCGCGGCTACGTCTCGGCGGACAAGAATTTCGACGAGGACATGGGGATCGGTTCCATCCCGATCGACTCCGTGCACTCGCCCGTGCGACGCTGCAACTACCACGTCGAAGCAGCCCGCATCGGGCAGGCGACGGACTACGACCGGCTCGTGCTGGAGGTGTGGACCAACGGCACCGTCTCGCCGGCGGACTCCGTCGGGCTTGCGGCGACGCTGCTGCGCGACCACCTCACGATCTTCGTCAACGCGGAGCACGAGACGGCCCTCGAGGGCGTCGGAGAGGGTGAGCTGCCGGAGAACCTGGCTGAGTACCTCAATCGTTCCGTCGACGAGCTCGAGCTATCGGTGCGCAGCGCGAACTGCCTGAAGAACGCGGGAATCCGGACGATCCGGGAACTCGTGCAGAAGACGGAGAAGGACATGCTCGAGACGAAGAACTTCGGGCGGAAGTCCCTGAACGAGATCCGGGACATCCTGCGCCCCATGGGGCTCTCGCTCGGGATGGAGATGGAGACCGCAGAGGTCAAAAGCGAGTAACGACCGATGATGCACAACCGAGCCGGGCGCAAGCTCCGGCGCACGACGTCCCACCGGCTGGCGATGTTCTCCAACCAGCTGACCTCCCTGATGACGCACGAGCGCATCGAGACGACGCTCATGAAGGCGAAGGAGCTCCGACCGCTCGCGGAGCGACTCATCACAGTGGCCAAGAGTGACGACCTCGCCGCGAGGCGCCGGGTATTCCGCTGGATCCCCGACCGCGACACCGTCAAGCGGGTCTTCGAGAGCATCGCCCCGCGTTTCGTGGACCGGCCGGGGGGCTACACGCGGATTCTGCGGCTGGGGTCACGGCGCGGCGACGGGGCCGAGACGGCGATCCTGGAGTTCGTCGATTTTCAGTTCAAGCCGAAGGATCGGGCCCCCAAGAAGGAGTCGCTGTCCGACCGGGCGCGCCGCGCTTCCGGGGGCCGCGTCGAGACCGTTCGAAAGGAAAAGCCGGAGCCCGAGGAGGGCGATGAGGAGAAGCCGGCGCGGCAGGCCGGCTCCCCCAAGCCGAGGCCGGATCGATCCGGGCGGGGGGAGAAGGGCGGCGCGCGCCCGTCTCCCAAGAAGGGCCCGAGCCGCACGGGCCCGAGCAAGAGAGGGACGAGCTAACTTGGGACGGGCGGCCCCCGCGGCCGCCCCGGCGATCGACCGGCTCAGGCTCTGGCGTCGTGGCGCCGGTGCCTGGGCCGTGGTCGTTCTGGGGGCGAGCTCCTGGCCCAACCCCCCCGCGGCCGCCGAGCTGGGCGTCGACATCCCAGGTCTCGACAAGCTGACGCACGTGTTCCTCTACGGGGTGCAGGGGTTCCTCGTGTGGCGGGCAATCCGATGGCCCGGAGAGATCCGCGTGTTTTCTCTGATGCGCGTGCTGGCGGTCGCCGGATCGATCGCCGTCCTGGGCACCGTCGACGAAGTCCACCAGCTCTGGATCCCCGGCAGGAGCATGGAGGGGGGAGACCTGCTCGCCGATCTGGCGGGAGGTGCGGTGGGCGCTTTCCTCGCATCGGCCCGCAGCGCCCGTCGCGCCTGAGCGCCCGTCTTCCGTCCCCACTTCCGGGTCGCGCTTCATGGCGGCGCGGCCCGCCAGGAAGTTACTTCTTGAAGAACCCCTGTGCCGCCGCGACGCTGCCTCGGGCGCCGCCCTCGGCCAGCATGACCCGCTGGTTGAGCTCCTTGATGCGCTCGTTCAGCTGCGTGATCTTCCCCTGCGATTCCTTCCCGAGCCGCTCGTTCTCGATTTTGAGCCGCCCGATCTCCGCCTCGAGCTCGGAGAGATTCTCCTCGCGCCCCTGGATCGCGCGTCGCTGCTCCCTCAGCTCGGACCCGTACTTGGAGATCTCCTCGTCCTTCTCGGAGAGCCGCAGCTTCCACTTCTCTTCCTGCTCCTCGTAGAGCCGCTTGACGTCCATGAGCTCCCGGATGGCGGAGAAGTCGTTGTCCGACGCCATAAGGCCTCCTCGCTGGTCCTCCTCGATCTGGGGGAACAGCTTGCGCAGTTTGAGCGACAGGTCCTCGGGGTCCGTCGAGAGCTCCATCGCCCGTGCGTAGGTGATGCGCCCGTTGACGAGCAGCGCGATGAGCGACTGGTTCATCGACTGCATGCGGTAGTAGCCGACGGAGGACTCGATCTCCTCGAGGATCTCCTTCGTCTCCCCCAGCTCGATGTGCTTGGTGATCTTCGGGGAGTTGATCAGGATCTCGATCACGGGGGTCATCCCGGACCCGTCCGACTTTTCGATGAGCTTCATCGACACGATCGCGCGCAGCACCAGGCCGATCTGCGAGCGCACCTGCTGGGCCTGGCCCGCGGGGCAGGAGTCGAGGATGCGGTCGATCGACTGCCCCGCGCTGTTGGTGTGCAGGGTCGAGAACACCAGGTGCCCGGTCTCCGCGGCCGTGATGACGGTCTGCATGGTCTGCCAGTCCCGCATCTCGCCGACCATGATGACGTCCGGGTCCTGTCGCATCATGTTCCTGAGCGCCTCGGGGAAGCTCGGAGTGTCCGTGGAGATCTCGCGCTGGGAGACGGCCGCCTTGCCATCCGCGAAGAGGTACTCGATGGGATCCTCGATGGTAACGATGTGGACGGCCCGCTTCTCGATCACCGAGCGGAGGATCCCGGCGAGTGTGGTCGACTTGCCGGACCCGGTCGGGCCCGTGATGATGACGAGCCCGGCGGGGATGTGCACGAACGTCTCGATGACCTCGGGGAGGCCCAGGTCGACGATCGAGGGGAGCTTGAACGGGATGCGCCGGAACGCCGCGGCGAGCGAGCCCCGCTGGACGTAGATGTTGGCGCGGAACCGCGCCACTCCCGTCAGCCCGTAGCCGAGGTCCACGGACTGGGTGCTCTCGAGTTTCTCCTTCTGCTGGGGCGTCAGGATCTCCAGCAGCATCTCCTCGAGCTCCTTGGGCTGGAGGGCCTCCGTGTTCAAGGGGATGAGCCTCCCCTTGATCCGCAGGAGCGGAGGGCGCATCGGCTTCAGATGGAGGTCGGAGGCCTCCTTCTTCGCCGTGAATTTGAGCAGCTCGGCGAGAGTCAAGTGTACGGAAATTATACCAGCGTCAGCCGTTAGCCGTAAGCGCTATGCGGCGCTTCACGATCCGAACGTCGGAGGCGGGGCACTTTTCGCCCACTTTCGAGCCTGGGCGCGGGTCTTGACCCTCCCGCGCAGGATCTCGACCTCCAGCTCGCGGAGCAGCGTCCCGATCCGGGGCCCGGCGGGGAGGCCGCTCCAGCGGAGGACGTCCCCGCCGCGGACGCGCGGTCGGCGGAGGCCGCGGCGCGCCCGCGAAGCGAGGCGCCGCGCGTGCGGGGCGCGCCCCGGATGGCGGATCACGAACAGGAGCAACGCCTCTCGCCACAGCGCGCCCGCGTCGTGGACCCAGAGCCAGTTCGCGTCCACCCCCCGGGCCCGGCCCGCCGCCTCGGCGAGCGCGCGCAGGCGGCCGACCTCGCCCACGAGCTCCCGGCTGTGCCGGAGCTCCCGCAGCCACGCCATCGAGGCCGCGGGTGAGAGGTCCAGGGCCGCGGACAGGACGGCAAGACGGACGACGGCACGACGGTCCGGCGCGAGGCGCCGCAGCCCGGGGGCATCGAGCGGGGCGAGCCGCCGGGCCACCCTTCGGACTCCCCCCGCGTCCAGCGGGAGCCGGAGGGAAGGGGCGAGGACGCCGTGGGCCGCCGCCCAGCGAAGCGCGGGAACGGCTCGCGACGCCTCGAGGATGCGGCGCAGCTCCACGGTGATGCGCTCCGGCGCGGCATCCGCGATGCCCGCCGCATGCCTCCGGCAGGCGCGACCGGTGGCCGCGTCCGGCGTCAGGCCGTGCGTCGCGATGAACCGCGCGGCGCGCAGCGCCCGGAGTGGATCCTCGGCGAGGTTGCGATCGGCGATGACGCGCAGGCGCCTCCGTCGCAGGTCGGCGCGGCCGCCGTGCGGATCGAGAAACTCCCCCGTGGCCAAGTCCAGGGCCATCGCGTTGACGGTGAAGTCGCGGCGCGCGAGGTCGCTCGCGATCGATCCGCCCTCCGCCTCCACGAGGTCGAGCGTCCGCCGGCCCGCGATGCGGATCGCGCGCGGCGCGTCTTCCGAGAGGAGCACCGCCCGGCCGATCCCATCGTCCTCGAGCGCACGGGCGACGCGGTCGAGCCGGCCCGATACCGTCGCGTCCGTGTCGAGAACCTCCCGGCCGATCAGCGCGTCACGCACGGCCCCCCCGACCGCCCACGCGGCGACGGCCAACGTCCGAGCCACACTTGCGAGCGCCCGCATCTCACGCCGGCGGCGCAGTCGCGAAAGGCGACGCGCAGAATCGAACGGCAGGCGGGGGGCCTCGGCGACTCCGGAGGGACGGCCCGCCAGACGTTTTCGGGGCCGACCCGCATGGACGCGCTTCGTCATTCGGAGAACAGGTCGATCGGCTTACAATCGTTCGGATGGCCGCCCACCGCCCCGGTTCCGTCACCCCGGACGTCGTTCGCCGCATCGCCGGACTCGCCCGGCTGCGGGTCCCGGACCCGGAGTTGCCGTCGTTGACCGCGCAGCTCGCGCGGGTCGTCGATCACATCGACCAGATCCGGGAGATTCCTCCGGAGGCCCTCCCGGTCGGCTTGCCGCCCCCCCCGACGCCCCTGCGCGCCGACGCGGCGAGCCCGGGCGACGGAGAGCGCGCGCTCGCATCCAACGCACCCAGGCTGCTGCACGGCCACGGGGTTGTGCCGCGAGTCGTGGGCACGGCCGAATGAGGCCTCGATGCGCGGGAAGCGGGCCGGCGCCCGCCGGGTGGAGCGGCGCGTGAGCGCGGCTCCGGCAACGGCCGCCGGCATCGCCGAGGACGTCGGGCGGCGGCGCCGCTCCGCGGTGGAGGTCGTGTCGGAGTCGCTGCGCCGGATCGAGGAGCTCGACGGCCGCTTCGGAGCCTTCCTCGAGGTCACGGGCGAGCTCGCGCTGGAGGAGGCCGGGGAGGTGGACCGGCGCGTGGCGGCGGGCGACGCGCTGCCGCTCGCGGGCGTTCCCTTCGGAATCAAGGACAACGTGTGGGTCGCGGGCCGCCATACGACGTGCGGCTCACGGATCCTGGCCGGATTTCGGCCGCCCGGGGACGGCACGGCGGTCGGGCGCCTGCGCGCCGCGGGCGCCGTGTTCGTGGGGAAGACCAATCTCGATGAGTTTGCCATGGGCTCCTCGACGGAGAACAGCGCCTTCCACGCGACGCGCAACCCGTGGGACGTCGCGCGCATCCCGGGCGGGTCATCCGGCGGCAGCGCGGCGGCCGTCGCCGCCCGCCTCGTGCCCGCGGCGCTCGGCTCGGACACGGGCGGATCGATTCGCCAGCCGGCCGCCTGCTGCGGCGTCGTGGGATTCAAGCCGACGTACGGGCGGGTCTCCCGCTACGGGCTGGTCGCCTTCGGCTCGTCCCTCGACCAGATCGGGCCCCTCGCCCTGACCGTCCGGGACGCCGCGCGCATCTACCGCGTGATGGCGGGGCCCGACCCGAGGGACTCCACGACCTCCGGCGAGGCGGCGGGCGACCCGGAGGCCTCCCTCGAGGAGGGCGTGCGCGGTCTCCGGGTCGGCTTTCTCGCGGAGGCCCAGTCCGCGGGTCTCGCGCCCGAGGTGGCCGCGGACCTCGCTCGGGCGCGGCAGGCGTTCCGCGACGCCGGCGCGGAGGTGCTCGACGTCTCGGTCCCGCGCGCCGCCGCCGCGATCGCCATCTATTACGTCATCGCGAGCGCCGAGGCCTCTTCGAACCTGGCTCGATACGATGGCGTTCGTTACGGCCCGAGGCTGGGGGACTCCGATCTGAAGGCGCTCTACGTCGAGACGCGCACCGCCGGCTTCGGGCCGGAGGTGAAGCGGCGGATCCTCCTCGGCACCTTCGCGCTCGCCTCGGGCTATTACGAGGCGTACTACGGGCAGGCGATGCGGGCCCGCGCCCTGCTGGCGGAGGACTTTTCCCGCGCCTTCGCGTCGGCGGACGTCCTCGTCTGTCCGTCGATCCCGTCGGCGGCGTTCCGCCTGGGGGAGAAGGTCGACGATCCCCTCACGATGTACCTTTCCGACGTGTTCACCGTGCCGGCCTCGCTCGCCGGCCTTCCCGCCATCTCGGTGCCCTCGGGCCTCGCGGATGGCCTCCCCCTCGGGCTGCAGGTCATGGCCGCTCCGTTCCGCGAGGACCTTCTCTTCCGCGCCGCTCGCGCGTTCGAGCGGGAGACCGCGATGCCTGCCGATGCGCCACCCGCAGCGCGCTAGGGTCTGGGCGCTGCTCCTCGGGGCGCTGGCGCCGATGCCCGCGCGCTCCGCCCCCGGCGAGCCGGACTTCGTCAAAACGGTCGTGGTGTCGCCCGAGATCCGCGTCTCGATCACGGAGGGCGACGAGGTCTACCTCGCGGCGCGGCCGCTCCCCGGCGAGGGGGCGGATGACTTCGTGCAACGCCTGACGGAGAGCGCCCGCGCGAAGCGCGAGATCTTCACGCAGGGCGCCACCGCGCGGCTCTTCCGCCGGGACGTCTTCGTGCGCGTCCCCTACCGGCTCCTGACGAACACCTACCGCAAGATCGCGATGGAGGCGCTCTTTCCGCGCGATCGCGCGGACCCGAGCGGCTGGGTCCACCGCGTCGCCGCCCTCGGCGGCAAGCCCGAGAGCCTCTGGCGGATCGCGGAATGGTTCACGGGCGACGGCGCGAACTATCGCGAGATCCGCGCGGCGGGCTCGATTCCCACGCTCCAGACCGAGGCCGGCCAGACGGTGAAGATCCCCGCGGCGATCCTGTCGCCCGCCTTTCGGTCGGAGGTCCTCGCGTCAGCGCCTGCCCCCGCGACGGAGGGAATGCTGCAGTTCGGAGAGGACGGACGAGGGCGCTACGCCCTCTACCGCCTCCGGGCGGGCGAGGCTCTCTATTCGGCCGTCGTCGTGCGGTTCACGGGACGCCTCCATGCGGAGGACGTGAACGCGAAGGCTGCGCAGATCGCGGAGCGCAGCGGGATCGCGGACGTCCACGCCATCCCCGTCGGGTTTCCCGTGAAGATTCCCGTCGACGACCTCGTGGCGGAGTTCCGGCCCAGAAACGACCCGGCCCGCATCGAGGACGAGAAGGCGCGGCTCGAGGCCGCGCAGTTCGCCAACCGGGTCCGTGCCGCGGACCTCTCGGGGGTGACCTTCGTCCTCGACGCGGGGCACGGCGGGCGCGACACAGGCGCGCTGGTGGAGGGGGTGGACGAGGCCCGCTACGTCTACGACCTCGCCTGCCGGGTCGAGCGGCTCCTGCAGAAGCACACGCGGGCCAGGGTCGTTCTGACCGTCCGTCCGGAAGCGCCCTGCCGGGAGAAACCCGCGGATCCCCCCGGGGACTCGCGCAGCGCCCGGGTGATGACGACGCCGCCCTACGCGCTCGAGGACTCCGCGACGGGGGTGAACTTCCGGTGGTACCTGGCGAACTCCGTGCTCCGCCACGTCGAAAAGAACGGCGGCTCGGAAGAGCGGACCGTGTTCGTCTCGCTCCACGCCGACTCGCTTCACCCGGCCGTGCGGGGCGCCATGGTCTACATCCCGGGCGAGAAGTTCCTGAAGGGCTCCTTCGGCAAGAGCGGGGAGATCTACAGCGCGCGCCGGGAGGTGCGGGAGGCGCCGCGCGTGACCTTCAGCCGGCGGGAGCGCGTGCAGGCGGAAGGGGTGTCGCGCGACTTCGCCGAGAAGATCGTCGCCTCGCTCCGCCGGTTCGCGGTGCCCCTTCACGCGTTCCAGCCGATCCGGCGCAACGTCATCCGCGGCGGCAGGGAGTGGGTCCCCGCGATCCTGCGCTACAACCGGATCCCGGCGCGCGTGCTCGTGGAGGTGTGCAACCTGAACAACCCCGACGACCGGAAGCTCCTCGTCACGCGGGCCTTCCGGGAGAAGGTCGCTCGCGCGCTCGTCGGCGCCCTGCTCGCGTTCTACGGGGGAGAGGGCCGCGCGACGATTGCGGCCGCGGGCGAGAGTCGGGATAGGGAGGTCGGCAGCCGGTAGTCGCTGCGGACCCTCCGCTTCGGTTCCCGGCTCCGATTACCGATTGCCGTTTACCGATTACCGGTCCCGGGCTTTCCTTCCGGCGTCTCGGCGAGGAACGCGACCCAAACCGGGTCGGTCGCGATGGGAACGTAGTCGGGGTCGGCGCGGAGCGCCGTGCGGTCGAGCTTCCCGGCCGGTGCCAGACGGCGGAGGGCCTCGACCGCTCCTGCCGCGTCGGCGGCCCGGGCCCGCACGCGCGCCTCGAGCTCCGCGCCGTCCTCCTCGTTTCCCTGCAGGGCGCGCGCGGCGCGGATCGAATCGAGGCTCGCGGGGACATCGCCGAGGTTCGCCTCGGCGACGGCGAGAAGCCAGAGAGTCTCCGGGTCCGGGCCGGTCAGCGCGACGTAGCGGACGAGGAGGGCGCGGCCCTCCCGGTCCAGTCTCTCCCCGAGCATGTACGCCGCGAGCTCGCGGGCCGCCCCGGGAGCGGGCTCGCGCTCGGCGAGGGCCCGCCGGAACAGGTCCCGCGCCTCCCCGTGGAGTCCACGGTCCCGTGCGATCC
>Ga0136614_10000270_pt1 | contig 23756 bp, 24 predicted proteins | sample AntDrymUQ2792106_2_FD_106643 | JGI IMG/M metagenome (GOLD analysis project Ga0136614, IMG submission 106643) | Polar desert sand microbial communities from Dry Valleys, Antarctica - metaG UQ279 (21.06) | ecosystem: Environmental > Terrestrial > Soil > Desert | place: Antarctica: Dry Valley... | reverse complement strand
TCCCGTTCGCTCGCTCTCGTCGAAGTGCTTGATCGTTCCCTGATCCACGTTCGCTCCCGTCAGGTCCGTGCAGCGAGCCTGCCCGCCAGGTCCATGTCCCGGCAGACATCCAGCGTCCGACCCGGGCGATGTGTCTCCAGCACCGTGAGGATATCGCCCGGCTCGTCGAGGTCGAACGACAGCTCCTCCCGCTCGACGACCGCCGTGGGGAGACCGCGCTCGGCCGCGGTCTGGAGATGGCGGCGGAACGAGTCGGGACCGAAGTGGCTGGGGATGGTGCCGGGCGGCCGGCGGAGCAAGAGGTTGGTCCCCCGCTCGTCGGCGGAAGGGGCGATCACCACCGGACCCAGGGTGTGAAGGGCCGCTCGCAATGCCTCGGCCGTGACGAGGGGAGTGTCCGCGTGCAGGATCGCGAGCGCTTCCGCCTGCCGAGCGGAAGCCTCGGCCTCGATCTGGTGGATGGCCGAACGGAGCGAGGGTCGCTCCTCCGAGATCCCCCGCGCGCTGCGGCCCATCGCGATCTCCAGGATGCTCTCGTCCGCTGAGACCACCCACGTCTCCCAACCGTCGACGGCGAGCGTCGCGTCCAAGACGTCCTCGTACATCGCCAGAGCGAGGGCCCCACGCTCGAGGGGAGTCAGGAGCGAGGACAGGCGAGACTTCGCATCGCCGAGGGACTTCACGGGGATCGCGATCGCGCGCACCGGCTCGTCAGCCTAGCCGAGGCTCCGCGGTACCCTCACGATTCCGACCGAAGGAGCACGTCACGGAGCCCTGGTACCACGTTGCGAAGGCGGTGGCGCTTCCACCGCTCCGATTCTGGTTCCGGCTCTCTCACGAGCACCTGGACCGGATCCCGGCGACAGGACCCGCGATCATCGTGTGCAACCACATCTCCTATCTCGACCCCCTGACCAACGGTGATGCCGTCGTGCGAGCCGGTCGACGTCCGCGCTTCCTCGCGAAGGCGGACCTCTTCCGGATCCCCGTCGTGGGGCGGGCGCTCCGAGGTGCCGGTCAGATCCCGGTCTCGCGAGGCGCTCGTGACAGGTCCTCGCTCGACCGAGCGGTGGCAGCGCTCGGGGACGGGGAGGTGATCGTCGTGTATCCCGAAGGAACGGTCACGAAGCGCGAAGACGGGCTCCCCATGGAAGGGAAGACCGGGACGGCGCGCCTGGCGCTCCGGACGGGGGCGCCGATCATCCCGATGGCCAGCTGGGGATCCCAGGCCGTGTGGCAGAAATCGGGCAAGGGGTCGCTGATGCTCGGTCGGCCGATCTGGACGACGGTCGGCGAGCCCTTCGTGCTTCCCCCGGTGCCCGAAGGGGAGCCGCCGCCGCTCCGGGAGCTGACCGCGCTGGTCATGGATGCGATCACCCCCTTGGTCGTCGATCTGCGAGATCGATATCCGCGAGGGTGGACGAAGTAGGCTTCCGTCGATGAGCGATCCCGCGAAGAGGCGGCGCTTCCAGACCCGCGCCGTGCATACCCACCGCCCACTACCACCCGAACAGCTCTCGAGCAGCATGCCGATCTTCCAGTCCTCGACGTTCCGATTCGAGACGAACGAAGAGTTCGCGCGTGCGATCCGGTTCGGCGGACCGGGGTACGTGTACTCGCGCGGCTACGGGAATCCGACTGTCGACGCGTTCCAGTCCGCCATGGCGGACCTCGAGGAGACGGAGTCCGCGCTGGGCTTCGCCTCCGGTATGGCCGCGATCTCGTCTCTGTTCCTGACGGTCGCGGGGTCGGGGTCCCGGATCGTGGCGGGAACCGCGCTCTACGGAGGCTCGATCTCGATCCTTCGGAACATCCTGCCGAGGTTCGGCGTCGAGGCCACCTTCGTCGATCCGACGGATCTCGACCAGGTGCGCGACGCGCTGTCCGGCGCAGATCTCTTCTACTGCGAGACGATCGTCAACCCGACGACGACGGTGCCAGACCTGGCGGCATTGGCGGCGCTGTGCCGAGAAGCCGGAGTCCTGTCCGCCGTCGACAACACATTCGCGTCCCCCTACCTTTGCAATCCCGTGACGCTCGGGTTCGACGTGGCGATCCACTCGGCCACCAAGTACATCGGTGGGCACGCGGACCTGATCGGCGGGGTCGCCTGCACGAACGAGGACCTTTTCCGGAAGCTGCGCGACACCGTGATCGACCTCGGGGGCCCGATGCAGCCGCTCGAAGCCTGGCTCGCCCTGCGTGGCCTGGCCACGCTCAGCCTGCGGATGGAGCACCACAGCGCGTCCGCGGGCCGGCTCGCGTCGGTCCTGGCCGCCCATCCGTCCGTGGATCGCGTCCACTATCCGGGGCTGGAGTCGCACCCACAGCACGAGCTCGCGGGGCGCCAGCTACGAGGCTTCGGGGGCACCCTCGCGTTCGAGGTGACCGGTGGGCTCGAGGCCGGCAGCCGCGTCGCGGAGGCGCTCGAGCTCGGATGGATCGCGGGCAGCCTGGGGAGCGTGATGACCTTGGTCGCGCACCCCGCGTCCACGACGCACAGACAGGTCGACCCCGAGGCCAGGCGGGCAGCGGGCATCGGGGACGGCCTGCTGCGGGTCGCCGTCGGGCTGGAGGATCCCGACGACCTGATCGAGGACTTCACGCGTGCCCTCGAGAAGGCATGAGTCGCCGCCGCGTCGCGGTCCTGTTCGGAGGGAGATCCGCGGAACACGAGATCTCGTGCATCTCCGCGCGGTCGGTGATCGACGCCCTCGATCCGGAACAGACGGAAGTGATCCCGGTCGGGATCAGCCGCGACGGACGATGGCACCGGGTCTCCGGCCCTCCCGCGCTGCCCACCGAGACGGGAAGGATGCCCGAGGTCACGGAGGGGAGCGGCACCGAGGTCGAGCTCGCGGCGGAAGCGGGGTCGCGTGAGCTCGTGGCGGCAGACGGATCCCGCGAGCCGATCGATGTCGTGTTCCCGGTCCTGCACGGTCCCTTCGGCGAAGACGGAACGATCCAGGGGCTCTTCGAGCTGGCGGGCGTGCCCTACGTCGGCGCCGGGGTCCTCGGCTCGGCGATCGGGATGGCCAAGGATGTTCAGAAGCAGCTGTTCCTGCAGGCGGGGCTTCCGGTGGGACCGTTCGAAACGACTCACGAGAAGGACTGGGAGGACGACCCGGAGTCGGTCGAGGCCTCGGCCGAGGCGCTCGGGTACCCGCTGTTCACGAAACCCGTGAACCTCGGCTCGTCCGTCGGCGTCTCGAAAGTGGGCTCCGTCGCGGAGCTGGCCAAGGGACTGGAGGAGGCGTTCCGCTACGCGCGGTACGCCCTGCTGGAGCAAGCGGTCGAAGGAGCTCGGGAGATCGAGTGCGCGGTCCTGGGGAACGACGAGCCCGTCGCATCCGTCGCGGGAGAGATCGTGCCCTTGGGCCACGACTTCTACGACTACGAAGCGAAGTATCTCGACGAGGACGGCGCGCAGCTCCTCATCCCTGCCGATCTCAAGCCGGAGGTGCTCGAGGAGGTGCAGCGGCTCTCGATCACCGCGTTCCGAACGACCAGATGTGCGGGGATGGCGCGAGTGGACTTCTTCCTCCTGGGCGAGGACGAGCTGTGGTTGAACGAGATCAATACGATCCCCGGGTTCACCTCGATCTCGATGTACCCGAAGCTCTGGGAAGCCTCGGGTCTTCCGTACGCGCAGCTCGTGGAACGGCTTCTGGATCTCGCGGTCGAGCGGCACGAGGCCGATCGGAAGAGTACGGGGGTTCCGGAGCTGGGCGGCTGAGGGTCCGAGATGGGAGGCGCCCTCGGGCAGGGGCGTCGGGAAGGGCCCTACAGATGGACGACCGGGCAGGTGAGTGTCCTCGTGATGCCTTCGATCGCCTGGATCCGCGCCACGACGAGCTTCCCCAGGTCGTCGACGCTGTCGGCTTCGGCCCGCACGATCACATCGTAGGGACCGGTGACATCTTCGGCTTCGGTGACGCCTGTGGTGCTCCGCACGGCGTTGGCGACCGAGGCCGCCTTCCCCACCTCCGTCTGGATCAGGATGTACGCGTGAACCACCTGGTGCCTCCTCGGGTCTGTCGGGACGCGACCCATGCTAATCGGGGGCGGGCGCGCGGGACAAGGCGGGTGCGATGATCGGAGGCGTGTTCCGGAACCGGGAGGAAGCCGGCGCCGCACTCGCCGCCGCCATGGCGGACCGCGTGTCCGGACCTGCGACCGTCCTCGGTATCCCGCGAGGCGGAGTAGCCGTGGCACTACCCGTGGCGCGAGCGCTCGCGGCGCCGCTCGATGTCGTGATCCCACGGAAGATCCGCGCGCCGGACAACCCCGAGCTCGCGATCGGCGCCGTCGCGCCCGGCGTCATGGTCCTGCACGAGCGAGCGGTACGCCAGCTAGGGGTGGCGCCCGAGTACATCCAGGAGGAGGCGGCCCGGCAGGAAGCGGAGATCGCGCGGCGCGAGGCCGTCTATCGAGGCGGCCGGTCGCCGGCGCCGGTCGCCGGCCGGACGGTGGTCGTCGTGGATGACGGCGTGGCGACCGGCGCGACCGCCGTCGCCGCCCTCCGGTGGGCGCGCGCGGCCGGCGCCGACCGGGTCGTCTTCTCCGCCCCGGTCGGTCCGCCGGCCGCGCGCGCCCACCTCGAGCCCGAGGCGGACGAGGTGGTGCTCCTCGAGGAGCCCTTCGGCTTCCTCGCGGTGGGGGAGTGGTACCGCAATTTCGATCAGGTCTCGGATGATGAGGTCGTGGCGCTGCTGAGCGAGGCGGAGCGATGAACGTGCTAGAGGTCGTGGGCGCGGCCGTCTCCGGGTTGCTCGGGATCCGCTCGGCGATCTACTGGCTCCGACGCCCGCTGGACTCCGACGTTCGCCGTGACCACGTGCTCTACGCGCTGTTCGTGGCGTCGCGCGTGGGCCTCTGGTTCGCGCTGATGGGTCTCTTCCTGCTCTTCGCGAGCGTCGAGACGCAGGGGCGCGCCTTCATCGACGATGCGGCTCGATTCAACTGGTACTACATCGTGCTGGCGGTGCCGGCCGCCCTGCAATTCATCAGCGGCTTCCTGCTGGGACGGCCTCCGCCGACGCCTCCTTCGGACGGAGATCCAGCCGCTTGAGCAGCAGGGCATTGAACGCGACGACGATGGTGGACAGGCTCATCGCGATCGCGCCGACGGCGGGTGGAAGCACGAAGCCCCAGGGAGCGAGCACTCCCGCCGCCAGAGGGATCGCGAGCGCGTTGTATCCCGTTGCCCACACGAGGTTCTGGATCATCTTCGAGTAGCTGGCACGCGACAGGCGCCAGACGCTCGAGACACCGCGCGGATCGTCGCTCGCGAGGACCACCCCTGCCGACGCGATCGCGACATCGGTGCCCGCACCGATCGCGATACCGACGTCGGCCCGAGCGAGCGCCGGCGCGTCGTTCACGCCGTCGCCGACCATCGCCACACGCCGTCCCTCACCCTGGAGCTCCGCGACGACCCCTACCTTGTGCTCCGGCAGGACCTCGGCTCGCACCTCGTCGATGCCAAGGTCCCTGGCGACGGCTTCCGCGACCTCGCGCGCGTCACCGGAGATCATCACGACGCGGAGACCTTCCGCTCGCAGGTCCCGCACCGCCTGACGGGATTCCGGACGAACCGCATCCTCGAGAGCGATCGAACCGACCGGTCTCCCCTCTCTGACGACGGTGAGGACGATGGCACCGCGCTCCCGCCACGTCGCGACGGACTCCATGAGGCCGATGGGCAGATCCAGGCCGAGCTCCCGGAGGAGCGCAGGGCTGCCCACGGCGACCTCGGTGCCGCCCACGACCGCCCGTACCCCGCGGCCGGCCATCGATCGGAATCCGGATGCCGGGGCGATCGCGAGTCCTCGCCGGCGGGCATCCCCGACGATCGCCCGTGCCAATGGATGCTCGCTGTCGGCTTCCACCGCGGCGGCGAGCGAAAGACGGAGTCCTCGTCCGCGCCGTCGACGACGACATCTCTCACAGCGGGTTTTCCGGTGGTGAGGGTCCCGGTCTTGTCCATCAACACCGTGTCGACCGTTCGCATCCGCTCGAGCGCGAGCCGATCCTTGATGAGGATCCCTTCCCTCGCCGAAGCGGACGTAGAGATCGCGATCACCAGCGGGATCGCGAGACCGAGCGCGTGCGGGCAGGCGATCACGAGGACGGTGATGGTGCGTTCCATCGCCTGGTCGGGCTCGTCCATCGCGAGCCAGGTGACCAAGGTGATGGCGGCGGATGTCAGCGCTACGTAGAACAGGAGTGCGGCCGCACGATCAGCGAGCGCCTGGGCGCGTGAACGCGACGCCTGTGCCTCCTCGACGAGACGGCGGATGCCGGCGAGCGTCGTTCCCTCGCCGACGGCCGTGATCCGGATGCGCACCGCGGAATCGGTCGACACGGTGCCACCCACCACCCGGTCTCCGACGTGCCGGGTCACCGGCCGGGATTCCCCGGTGATCATCGACTCGTCGAACGCGGCCTCCCCATCGACGATCGCCCCGTCGGCCGGCACGCGGCCGCCGGGGCGGACGAGCACGACGTCGCCCTCGCGGAGCTCATCGAGCGGGATGATCTCGGTACCGGCCTCCGTCAGTCGCTCGGCGGTGTCCGGGAGGAGGGAGGCGAGCGCTTCCAGCGCGCTCGAGGCCTGACCGAGGGCACGCATCTCCATCCAGTGACCGAGGAGCATCACGTCGACGAGGAGGGCGAGCTCCCACCAGAACTCGAGATCGAGCCAACCGAACGCGCTGGCGATGCTCGCTCCGAACGCGACGGTGAGTGCCAGGGCGATCAGCAGCATCATCCCCGGGCGCCGGGCGCGAGCTTCCTCCACGCCGCCCGTGAGGAACGGATGCCCCCCGTAGAGGAAGACCGCGGTGCCGAGGATCGGGGCGACGAGGTCCCGGCCGGCGAATTCCGGGAGCCGGAATCCGAGCCAGTCCTGGATCATCTCGGAGAAGACGAGGACAGGCAGGGTCAGCGCGGCGCTGATCCATAGGCGGTCGCGGAACATCGCGGCGTGACCCTCGTGGCCGGCGTGACCCTCGTGCGTTCCGTGATCCATGTGGCGGCTCCCTTGCCTCCGTGCGGTCATACCCTATATACCCCCCCTGGGTATACGCGTCAAACCGCCGCTCAAGACGTACATGAGAGCAGAATGAAGGGGGGGTATCTCGGAGAGACGAGCTAGCCGACGGCCTTGATGATGTCCTCGGACAGCTCGGTGAACCGCTGGAGATGCTGCACCCGCTCCACCTTCAGTCGCTCGACGATGCCCCGGTAGTCCTCGATCCTGCCTGTGCGCTCGTAGAGCTGGACGGGCTGCAGGAGCTCCGGATCATCCAGCTCCGGGACGTCGGTCGCCACCAGGTATCGGAAGTCCGGGTCCTCCTCGAACACGATCGTCTGCTCGGCGATCCCTTTCACGCAGGCAGAGGTGTGTGGGATCTTGACCTTCTTCGAGCGATCGTCCTCCTCCGTGCCCCCGACCCGACCGGTGTTCAGCAGGTACGTCTCGATGGGATGGGTCGCCAAGAGCTCGAGCAACCGGTTGCCCTGCAGCCCGTGGGGGAGCGGGAAGAAGGGATTGGTGCCGGGCACCCTGAGGAACTTGCCCTCCTCATCGACCCCCCCTGCCGACGTGCCCGTGGTCTCGCCGAGCATGAAGTAGGCGGCCGACTGCTCCTGCGTGAGCTTCGCAACCGCGGGGATGATGTTCTCGTTGCGGTTCAGGATCAGCAGATAGTCGACAGGTCCGACGTTGCGTGCGTCCTCGATCGCCAGCAGATCCTGCATCTCGAAGACCGCCCTCCCGTTCTGCGTGTAGCTCTGCTCGAAGAAGTTCACCTTGCTGGAGTCGTCCTGATAGACGTTCTCCAGGTAGGTGGTGGGCTTCGTGACCGCTCCGTAGATGGAGGGTTCGAACGCGGGATCCAGCGAGAAGGTCTTGGCGAAGCATCCGTTCTCGGTTCCGTACGCGAGACCGCCCGGCATCAGGCCCACGAAGTCATCCTGGATCGGCTTCGAGCCGTTCTGCGTCGTGAACGTCGTCGTCGTCTTCCCGGTACCGGATAGTCCGATGATCATGAAGACCTTGTCGCCCGCGGCGGTCGGGATCACCTTGAGCCCCGCATGGAGCGCGAGTCCGCCCTTGCCGAAGACGATGTCGTTCCACATCCGCAAGCCGCCCTTCTTCGACTCGCCGAAGTAGTCGGAGTTGAGGACGCGGGTCACGTGGTGGTCGAGATCGACGGCGATGATGCGATCGCCCGGGTATCCGGGTGCTTCGAGACCGGGCGTGTAGATCACCTGGACCTCGGGTTCCTCGTCGTCGTCGCGAGCGAAGTAGAGCTTCTGCTGCATGCCGGCGACGTTCGCGTAGCGCTTCTCCATCAGCAGGCGCGCACGGGTGCGAAGCGTGGGGTCGTTGCCGATCCAACCGTCGATCTGGATCATGTCGTGGTCGGCCACGTACTCGTCCTGTCGACGGGCGACCTCATCGAACTCCGCTCGCGTCATCGTCTTCCCGCTCGAGGCACGATCGACGACGAATGTGCTGCCGGCGCTCCTGGAGAGAACCTTGGTCTGGACGTTCACGTTGCCGAACTCCGTGATCCTGCAGCCGGGCATCTCTTCGGTGAACCGGCGAAGTTCCTCCGGCGTCGGGTTGACGAACACGTCTGCCACTCGGGCCTCCTGCATCGGTGGGTACGCGGAACGCGGTGGGATGGGCGGGAGAACCCCTAAAGTCTAGCGAACGTGCAAGCGGCCTCTCGGACCGCGTGCAGGGGCGCCTCCGCCAAGACCTGGGGCCAGATGGACCTCTCGGAAGACCGATTGATCGAAGCGATCCGCCGTGTCCTCTCGGGCGCGGGGCCCGAAGTGATCGTGGGTCCCGGCGACGATGCCGCCGTCGTCCGGTCCGGTGCCGGTGAGCTGGTGCTGACCACGGACGCCATGGTCGAAGGGGTCCATTTCCTGACCGAGCTCACCACTCCTCGCGATCTCGGCTACAAGGCCGTCGCCGTCAACGTCAGCGACGTGGCCGCGATGGCCGCGAGCCCAAGATTCGCGCTCTGCAGCCTCACGCTCCCGGCCGCGACCGAGGCTGCGTGGGTGGTGGAGCTGGCCGGCGGGATGCGCGAATGCTGCGACGAGTTCGCCCTGTCGCTGGTGGGCGGGAACCTCTCGCGGGGCGAGGAGCTGTCGATCGTCGTCACTCTCACCGGCGTGGTGGTGCCCGGCCGGGCGGTGCGCCGGGACGGCGCGCGGCGCGGTGACCGCCTGGTGGTGACCGGTTCGCTCGGCGGTTCCGCGGCCGGGCTCCGGCTGGCGTCGCAGCGCTCCTGGTCGGATGCGGAGCGCGACGCGCTCAAGCGATACATGCGGCCCATCCCGCGCGTGGGCGAGGCGGGCGTGCTCTCGGGTCACGGGGTCACCGCGATGATGGACGTCTCGGATGGGCTCGCGCTCGATCTCTCGAGGCTGTGCGACGCGAGCGGCGTCGGCGCCCGCATCGACATCGCGAGCATCCCCGTCCACCCCGCCGCGACGCCGGCCGAGGCGCTCGGTGGTGGCGAGGACTACGAGCTGCTGGCGACCCTTCCGGACCCGGGCGCGGTCGAGGAGGCGAGGTCCGAGCTCCGGGAGGGGTTCGGAGTGTCGCTCACCGACATCGGCGCCATCATCGGGGGTGGCCTCCTCGCCGTCGACGAGGACGCGGCGGAGGGACCCCTGATCGAAGAAGGGACGATGGACGGTTGGGACCACTTCCGGTGACGGGCGCACCATCGTGAGCGGCCCCAGGCCTCGGGCGCTCACGATCGCCGGCTCCGACTCCGGCGGCGGGGCGGGGATCCAGGCGGACCTCAAGACGTTCAGCGCGCTGGGTGTCTTCGGCATGACCGCGATCACCGCGGTGACGGTGCAGAACACGACGGGCGTATCCGGCGTCGAGGCGCTCACGCCTTCCATCGTCGCCGAGCAGATCCGCTCCGTGGCCGGCGACATCGGGGTGGATGCGGCGAAGACAGGGATGCTGGCGTCGGCCGTGATCGTCGAGGCGGTGGCCGAGGCGATCGAGGAGACGCGGCTGCCCAACCTCGTCGTGGATCCGGTCTTCGTCTCGAAGCACGGTCATCTCCTGCTCGCGGAAGACGCCGTCGGATCGCTCAAGCGCCTGATCCTCCCGCTCGCCACGCTGGTGACGCCCAACCTCCCGGAGGCTGCCGGGCTGGCGGGGTTCGACGTGCGGGACCGCGACGACATGCGACGGGCTGCCGGTGCCATCCTCCGGCTCGGACCGCGCGCCGTCCTCGTCAAGGGTGGTCACCTCGAGGGCGACCGCTCGACCGATCTGTTCGTCGAGGAAGACCTCGAGGAGTGGATCGACGCCGAGCGGATCGACACGCCGCATACCCACGGGACCGGGTGCACGCTCTCCGCGGCGATCACGGCACATCTGGCTCGAGGCGATCCCCTTCCGGAGGCCGTTCGTGCGGGGAAGGCGTTCGTCACCGAGGCGATCCGTCACGCGCTCCCGCTGGGCGAGGGGATCGGCCCGGTCGACCACCTCTGGTCGATCCCGAGCGTCTGATCGAGCTACGGCGTGCGCTGGGGGATCCGGGTGACCCGCCCGGCCTTGATGCAGCTCGTGCACGCGTTCACCCGGCGAGGCGTGCCGTCGACGAGCGCGCGGACGCGCTGGATGTTCGGGTCCCATCGACGGTTGTTCCGCTTGTGCGAGAACGTCACCGACTTGCCGAACCAGGGCTTCTTCCCACAGATGTCACAGACGGCTGCCATAGGTCGAGCGAGGCTACCAGAGGGGCGAGGGCAGCCAGAGGTGACGCCTACCCGGCGATCGCCTCGAGATGACGATGCAGGTCCTCGTCCGAGATCGGCCCGGTGTACGCGAAGGAGAAGGCTCCGTCCGCTCGGAAGAACACCGTGACGGGCTGGCCGAACTGGCCGAGTGACGTCTTGATGGCATCCCTCCTGTCGAACACGCTCGGGAAGGTCATCCCGAACTCGTCCATGAATGCTCTCGCGTCTGCTCGCGAGTCCAGGATGTCGACCCCGAGGAACTGCACCCGGTCTCCGAACTCGTGGTGCGCGGCCACGAGGCGAGGCATCTCATCGCGACAGGGTGGGCACCACGACCCCCAGAAGTTGACCACGACGGGCGTCCCTTCGAGCTGCCCCAGCAATCGCCCGAACGCATCTGGATCGGCCGCGGGCAAGACGTCGGCGAACGTCGGCAACAGCGGAGCCTCGGTGGCATTGTGCGCGGGGACGGCCCCGGCAGGGGGATCCGGCGCCGGCTCGCCACTGCAGGAGACGAGGAGCGCGAGCCCGGCGATGAGGGTCAAGAGCCGTCGGGAGGTCATACGGGGATGGTAGAACCGTTCACGGAAGTGCCCGCCTATCCCCCGGCTCTCGCGCTCGAGACTTCGGTCCTGCTCGTGGACCGCAAGCTGGCGACTCGCCGGACCGGCCTCCGAGAGAAAGGCGAGGAAGCCCACCTCGTCCTCGCCGGCATGGGCATCCGGACGGTGGGCGATCTCCTCCGCCACTACCCGCGTCGCTACATCGACCGCTCGGCCGTGGAGCGCATCGGCGACCTCCGGATCGGACAGCAGGCCACCGTGATCGCGCGCGTCCACAAGTCGACCAAAAGGCTGACCCGGCAACGGCGGTCGATGGTGACCATCACGATCACCGACGGCACCGGCTATCTCGACCTGACGTACTTCAACCAACCGTGGGCGGCCGGGATCTACAAGGAAGGCCTCGAGGTTGCGGTCTCGGGCACCGTCACCCGATATCGGGGCCGTCTCCAGCTCGGGAACCAAGAGGCGGAGATCCTCGGAGGCGAGGAGCGTGACCTGGTGCACACCGGACGGATCACACCGGTCCACCGCGCCTCGGAAGGCATCACGACCCGGACGATCCGCGAGCTCGTCTTCTCCGCGCTCGAGCAGCTGTCGACGATCGCCGACCCGATGCCGCCCGAGCTGATCGAGGCCGAGCACCTGCAGGATCTGGACTCGGCTCTTCGACGCGTGCACTTCCCCGAGGACGCCGACCAGCTGGCGCGGGCCGTCGAACGCCTGAAGTTCGACGAGCTGTTCACCCTCGAGCTGGGGGTCGCGTTCCGCAAACATCGGCTCGAGTCGGAGCGGACCGGGGTCGCGCACCGAAACGAAGGCGAGCTCACCGACCGTCTGCTCGCCACCACCCCGTTCGAGCCGACGAAGGCGCAGATCCGCGCGGTGGAGGAGGTCGGTCGGGCGATGGCAGCTGCACGACCGATGAACGTCCTCCTTCAGGGCGACGTCGGATCGGGCAAGACCCTAATGGCGGTGCATGCCGGTCTCGTCGCGATCCAGTCCGGGCATCAGGCCGCGATCATGGCCCCCACGGAGGTCTTAGCCGGACAACACGCGCGTTCGGTCGCGGCGCTCCTCGCGGGCGTGGGTGCGGTCGATCTTCTCGATCGTGCTCCCGCCGCCGCGAGGGCGCCCGAGGGCCAGCGCTCGCTTCTCGACCCGCTCGAGGGACCCGGGAGCGACCACGGACCGGCGACGTTGACGTACGCGCTCCTGACCTCGGCCGTCACCGGGAAGGACCGGACGCGCATCCTCGCCGGCATCGCCGACGGCAGCGTCGATCTCGTGATCGGGACCCATGCCCTCGTGCAGGAGGGCGTCTCGTTCCACGACCTCTCGCTCGCCGTCGTCGACGAGCAACATCGCTTCGGCCTCCACCAGCGGATGGCGCTCAAGGGGAAAGGAGATGGTGAGATCGACGTCTTGATCATGACCGCGACCCCGATCCCGCGGACGCTGGCGCTCACCTACTACGGGGACCTCGACGTCGTCGTGCTCGACGAGATGCCGAAGGGCAGACAACCGATCGGGACGGCGGCGGCGCGCTCCGAGGAGGAGCGTGCCACCGCCTACGACCTCGTCCGACGCGAGGTTCGCGCCGGACGGCAAGCTTTCGTGGTGTGCGCCGCGATCGACGAGGGGAACCGGACGCAGGTGCGCGCGGCGGAGGCCGAAGCTGAGCGGCTCGCCACCGAGATCTTGCCCGATCTCCGGGTCGAGCTGCTCCATGGACGGATGCGGCCGAAGGACAAGGAACGTGTGATGGAGGACTTCCGCGCCGGCCGTTCAGACGTGCTCATCTCGACGACCGTGATCGAGGTCGGCGTCGACGTGCCGAACGCGACCGTCATGCTGATCGAGAACGCGGAGCGGTTCGGCCTCGCTCAGCTCCACCAGCTGCGCGGGCGGATCGGCAGAGGCTCGCAGGTGTCGTACTGCGTCCTGTTCGACGAGTCCGAGGAGACCAACCTCGAAGCACGGGCGCGGATCGAGGCGATGATCCGCACAACGGACGGATTCGAGCTGGCCGACGAGGATCTCCGCCTGCGCGGCGAGGGCACTCTCTTCGACACCAAGCAGTCGGGGATGCCCGACCTCAAGCTCGCGCGGTTGTCGGACGACCTCGATCTCGTGAAGCGGGCGAGAGCTCGGGCGTTCGCGCACATCGAGGGAGATCCGTCGCTCGAGGGCCATCCGATGCTCCTCGACGAGCTCCGCGACCGGTTCGAGGATTCGATCGCCTGGCTCTTCAGCGCCTGAGGCAACCAGCGGCTTCCTGTTCGCGGCCTCGTCGCTTCCCCGGCTCTATCCTCGCGTCGATGCGGATCATCGCCGGCAGTGCGAAGGGGACTCGACTCGTCCGCGTGCCGGCCGGGGTCCGCCCCGTGTCCGACCGGGCTCGGGAGGGGCTCTTCTCGAGCCTGGGCGAGTTCGTGGACGATGCCCGGGTGCTGGACCTGTACGCGGGCACGGGTGCCCTGGGGATCGAGGCGCTGTCCCGGGGTGCCAGCGAAGCGGTGTTCGTGGACGACAGCCAGGGGGCCCTGAGAGCCGTGCGGGAGAACCTCGCTCGCACCGGCCTGGACGACCGGGCGGGCGTCGAGCGCTCCGATGTGCGTCGGTTCCTGGAGCACGAGCCCGTCGATCCCCAGCCCTTCGACCTCGTGTTCCTGGACCCACCGTATGAGGCCGGACCGGCCGAGCTGGACCCCGTCTTGGGTCTGCTGGATGAGAAACCGCTGCTCAAGGAGGGTTTCACGGTGGTGCTCAGCCGGGGGTCGAGGAGTTCCAACCTTGTGATTCCGCTACACTGGTCCGTCGCGAGACGACTGTCCTACGGGGACAGTGTCGTCACGTTGTTCCGGTCACGAGACCTGCCAAGGGACATGGAGGTGTGATGGGCCTGACCGCCCTGTGTCCGGGGACGTTCGATCCCGTGACGAACGGTCACCTCGACATCATCGGAAGGGCATCCGAGACCTTCGAGACGGTGATCGTCGGCGCACTGGAGAACCCCTCCAAGCAGCCGATGTTCTCCCTCGAGGAGCGGGTCGCGATGCTGAAGGAGGCATGCTCCGGCATGCCCAACGTCACCGTGGTCACGTTCCGGGGACTCCTCGTGGATCTCGCGCGAACCCACGGCGACGGCGCCATCATCGTGAAGGGTCTCCGGGCTGTCTCCGATTACGAGTACGAGATCCAGATGGCGCAGATGAACCATCGTCTCGCGAGCGTCGAGACGCTGTTCATGTCGACGAGCCCGAAGTGGTCGTTCCTGTCCTCGTCGCTGGTGAAAGAGGTCGCTCATCTTGGGGGAGACGTCTCGGGACTCGTCCCCGATCATGTGAGGGTCGCGCTCGCCGACCGGTTGGACGAGCGCTGATGGACCTGGCCGCACGACTCGAGCAGCTCGAGGAGCTGATCCGCGAAGCCAAGTCGATGCCGCTGTCCTCGTCGGTGCTGGTCAATCGCGAGGAGGTCCTCGAGATGATCGCCGAGATGCAGGAAGCGCTGCCCGATGAGATCAAGCGCGCTCGATGGATCGTCCGGGATCGAGAGGAGCTCCTCGGGAAGGCGCGCGAGGAAGGCGAGCGGATCGTCGAGCAAGCGCACGAGGAACAGCTCCGGATGGCCCGCAAGGAGGAGATCGTGGCCCGGGCCACGGCGGAAGCCGACCGTGTCGTCTCGGAGGCGGAAGAGCGCGCGCGCGTGATGCGCTCGGAGGCAGAGGACTACGTGGACGCCAAGCTGGCCCAGTTCGAGATCTCACTCAGGAAGATCCTGGAGGCCTCGCAGGCATCGACGAAGTCGCTCAACCGCACCCTCGACCAGGTGGAGGTGGGCCGCGAACGCCTCCGGGGACCGGCGACCGCCGCCGAGGCCGAGTTCGCTCGGCCCCAGGAGGAGGGCCAGCTGTTCGATGAAGAGGAGGAGCGGTGATCGGGGCGATCGACGTTCGCGATCTCGTGGGCAGATCCGGCGCGTCCAAGTCGGAGCACGTCTCCGGCACGATCGACGACCTGGCGACGGAGCTCGCCGGTGTCAGCGAAGACACCCCCGTTACCGGAGAGTTGATCCTGGAATCGCTCGCAGAGGGCATCCTCGTCAGCGGCCGGCTCCAGGGCTCCCTGTCGCTTCGGTGCGCCCGATGCCTGAAGGAGTTCGAACAGGGGTTCACGGTCGAGCTGCGCGAGCTCTTCGTTCCGTTCCCGCACGAGGACTCGGACGAATATCCCCTGGATCCCGAGGGATTCCTCGACCCGGAGCAGATGTTCCGCGACGCGATCGGGGTCGAGCTGCCGTTCGCCCCGGTCTGCCGGCCCGATTGTCGTGGGTTGTGCGCCCGATGCGGTGGCGATCTGAACCTCGGCGTGTGCACCTGCACGGAGTCCGAGATCGATCCTCGATGGGACGGGCTCGAGGCATTGCTCGCTGAATGGAACCAGCAGGCGAGCAACGAAGAGCCAAGAGACGAATCAGCACACGACCAGGCACGCGAGTCAAGACCGAAGGGATGACGAGATGGCGGTCCCGAAGAAGAAGCAGAGCAAGTCGCGCGGGGACAAACGCGCGGCCAACTGGAAGGCGAAGCCGCCCCCGTATTCGGAGTGTCCGCAGTGCCACCAGCCCAAGCTTCCGCACCGGGTGTGCGGCAACTGCGGCTACTACGCGGGCCGCCAGGCGGTCGAGGTCGAGTGACGGCGTGACGCCGGCTGCGATGTCGTCGCTCCCCGGCCCGGAGGCACTGGACGAGGCCTTGGGCATCCGATTCCTCGACGAAGAGCTCCGTGAGACAGCGCTCGTCCACCGCTCGTACGCGTTCGAGCACGGCGTGGACGCCACCAACGAGCGGCTCGAGTTCTTAGGTGACTCCGTTCTCGGGCTCGTCGTCACGGACATGGCGTACGAAGCGTTCCCGAACATGCCCGAGGGTGAGCTCGCCAAGCTGCGGGCCGCGATCGTGAACGCGCAGGCGCTCGCCGAGGTAGCGCGCTCCCTGCGACTCGGGGAACTGGTCCGGCTCGGCAAAGGGGAGGAGCAGAGCGGTGGGCGCGACAAGGCGAGCATCCTGGCCGATGCGCTCGAGGCCGTCTTCGGGGCCGTCTACCTCGATCTCGGACTCGATGAGACCCGCCGGCTGATCGAGCGGCTCTTCCGCCCGCTCATGGAGGCATACGTCCGGGGCGAGGGGGACCGCGACTACAAGACGATCCTGCAGGAGCTCGCCTCCCGCGAACTGCACACGATGCCGGAGTACCGCCTGGTCGAGCGGGGTCCCGATCACGAGAAGGAGTTCACGGCGACCGTGTTCCTCAGCGGCGAGGGACTTGGCGTGGGCGTCGGCAAGTCGAAGAAAGAGGCCGAACAGCGGGCCGCTCGCGAGGCGTTCGACCACATCGCGCAGCGAGTCGGGGCGTAGGGGGGGACTGGGTGGAGCTGCCGGAGGTCGAGGTGATGCGACGGGACCTGGAGAAAGACGTCGTGGGTCGCCGTATCAAGGCGGCGGAGGTGAAGAGCTCCCGCAACGCCATGAGGGTGATCCGCCGGCACGGGAAGCGCAAGGACTTCACGTCGCGGCTCGAGGGTCGCAAGCTGACGAAAGTGGAGCGCCGGGGCAAGTACGTGTTGCTGCACTTGGATTCCGGGGATGCACTCGTCACCCATTTCGGGATGAGCGGGCAGTTCCAGCGGGGGAACGGCCGGGTCGTCATCGAGCCCCATACGCACGTGGTCCTCACGTTCCAGCAGGGAGGTGACCTGCGCTTCATCGATCCGCGGACCTTCGGTGAGATGTTCGTCACCAGTGCCGATGAGCTCGGGAAGGTCAAAGAGCTCCAGCACATCGCGATCGATCCGCTCGACCAGGTCTTCACGTGGCCGACCTTCCAGTACCTGCTCGCGCAGCGTGGCGCCAAGATGAAGCAGCTCCTGATGGACCAGAAGTTCATCAGCGGGCTGGGGAACATCTACTCGGACGAGGTCTTGTTCGCGGCGGGGATCCGATACGACCGGCTGTCGGACACGCTCTCCTCCCAGGAGGTGCGCCGTCTCTACCGGGCGATCCAAGAGACGGTGCAGGACGCGATCAAGATGCGAGGAACCACGTTGGACGACGAGGCGTATGTCGACCTCTTCGGCAAGCCCGGCGAATATCAAGGAGAGCTCAAGGTCTACGGACGCGAGGGCGAGCCGTGTCGACGATGCCGAACGCCGATCCGAACCGTGAAGGTCTCCCAGCGCTCGTCCTACTTCTGTCCGCAGTGCCAGAGCTGACGGCTCGGGCGCCGTCGGACCTCAGATGAGCTCGGCTCCGGCCTCCCGCATCCGTTGGATGGCGCGATCGCCGGCGCCCGCTTTCCGATCGACCGCGCGAACCCCGTCGCGCAGCATGGCCACGGGGTAGCCGAGCTCGCGAGCATCGGTCACCGTTTCGACCACGCAGAAGTCGGTGGCGAGTCCGCAGATCACGATCCGTCGGACGCCGTGCTCCGCGAGGAGGCCGTGGAGGATCGTGGGCGCCGTATCGCCGCTGCGAGGATCGCGGACGCTGAACGCGCTGTAGCCGTCTTCTCCCTGCGTCCCCTTGCGTACGATCGCGCCGTCAACCTGGAGATCGGGATGGAACATCGCCCCCCACGTGTCGTGCACGCAATGCACCGGCCACAGCCCACCGTCCTTCTCGAAGTGAAGCGTCGTCTCCGGATGCCAGTCCTGCGTGTACACCACGAATGCCCCCGCTGATGCCGCGTCCGCGATCTGATCGTTCGCGACGGGGACGACGGCCTCCCCCTCGCGGACGTACAAGGAGCCTCCCGGGTCAGCGAAATCGTTCTGCACGTCCACGACGATCAATGCCGTCTCTCGATCGTAGCGACTACCACTGCCTTGCATCGCCCGGCCAGCCTAGCGCTGAGGCCGGCGGGCGAGCCCGCCGGCCTCAGCTCCGTGGCGTGGATGAACCCTTACCGCGTCGAGCTCGAGAACCGCAGCGCCGCCGCTCCGATCAGCAGCAGACCGAGTCCGACCGCGATCAGCCAGCCCATCTGGGACCCCGTGAACGCCGTGCCGCCCGGGCCCGGCGTGTTGGTCCCGGATCCGCCGAGGACACTCGGTGACTGAGTCACCGAGTTGGTTGGCAGGCTGCCCTCGGACGGCGAGACGCTCTGCGAGGGGCTCACCGACTGAGAGGGCGAGACGCTCTGCGAGGGGCTCACCGACTGGGACGGCGAGACGCTCTCGGACGGTGAGGGGCTCTCACTCGGGCTCGGACTCGGACAGTTCAGCCGGTCTGTGGTGCCCTCGTCGGAGAAGTACACACCGTCACCGGGCACGCCGAGTCGGATGCGGAAGAAGTGCGACTCTCCCAACTCCACCTCGTACGTACGCTCGACCCGCCCACCGGGGGCGAGTCGGCCTTGATCGACGAGCAGCCCATCGATCCGGATGAGCCAGCCGAGTTCGATCTCCTGGGTGTTGTGGGCTCGGAGGATCGTCGTCCCATCCTCACAATCCCCGAGGATCACCTCGACCTCATTGGTCGGTCCCGGGTCGGCCAACGCCGGGAAGGCGAGCGCGAACGCAAGCAATATCTGAACCAGCAGTAGTTTCTTCAACCCCATCCTCCTCGTGTGGCGCTCTGTAGGGCGTTTCACCTATGGGAACCCCTTACCCAGACAGACCACCCGGAACACCCTCCGTATCCCTAGGTCCTTCGCCCCACCATGCGACCATAAATCATGCGCCGGGTGCGAGTGAAGATATCTGGGCTGGTTCAGGGGGTTTTCTACCGAGCCGCCTGTGCTGACCTCGCGGAGCGGTTGGGTCTTGCGGGCTCGATCAGGAACGCTCCGTGTGGCGTGGTGGAGGCGGTGTTCGAAGGCGACGAAGGGCGGGTCGACGACATGCTCGCGTGGTGTCGGAAGGGACCGCCTCACGCGAGGGTTGACCGCCTCGAGGTTGTAGAGGAAGTTCCGACAGGCGCCGAGGGTTTCCGCATCACGCGATAGGAAAACCTGCGAGGCGCCTACCGGGTCGGGAACCGGACCACTGTTAGCATCGCGCCGCATGTTCTTGCGACAGATCCGGATCCGCGGGTTCAAGTCCTTCGCGGACAAGACCGTCCTCGAGTTCATCCCCGGCGTCAGTGTGATCGTAGGCCCCAACGGGTCCGGGAAGTCGAACCTGGTCGATGCGATCAGCTGGGCGCTTGGCGAGCAGGGTCCACGCGCGCTCCGCGGCGGTCAGATGGCCGACGTGATCTTCGCGGGCACGCCCAGCCGTCCCGCCCTCGGGATGGCCGAGGTCAAGCTGGTGATCGACAACGAAGCCGGTCTGATCCCCGTCCCCATGTCCGAGATCGAGGTCAGCCGCTCGATCTTCCGTTCCGGGGAGAGCGAGTACCGGATCAACGGCAAGCTGGTCCGGCTGCTCGACGTGCAGGAGCTGCTTTCGGAGTCGGGGATCGGGCGAGCTCTGCACACGGTCATCGGGCAGGGTCAGCTGGAGGAAGTGCTCCTGTCCCGGCCAGAGGAGCGCCGGAAATACATCGAGGAGGCGGCCGGCATCGCGAAGCACCGCCGACGCAAGGAGCGCGCCGAGCGCAAGCTGGCCGGCCTGGACCAGGATCTGCTCCGGCTCCAGGACGTGATGTCCGAGCTCAAGCGACAGCTGAAGCCCCTGCGGCAACAAGCCGAGATGGCCAAGAAGCACGAGACGTTGACCGAGCAGGCGGAGGAGCTCTCGCGGAAGCTCGCCGCCGCGCGACTGCGGGGCCTGCTCGCGGAGCGCGACCGAAGGAAGGGCGGCTGGGACGAAGGTGTGGGCCGGCGTGAGGAAGCCCGCGCCCGGTTGGACGCGCTCGACGCAGAGGTTCTCGCAGGTGCGGACGCGCGGGCGGCCGCCGCGAGGACGCTCGCGGAGAGCGAGCTGCGATTCCGATCCGCGCAGGCCGACCGGTCCGATGCCGAGCAGGCCTTCCGGAGCGCTCTCGATCGTGAGGCAGGAGCGCGAGAGGAGCTCGCTTCCCAGGCGGGCCGCGCGGCACGGCTCGATGCGATCGAGGCGGAGCTCTCGCGGGTCCAAACGGACCTGGAGCGGACCGTGGGAGAGCTCGCCGAACGCGAGCGGGAGCTCGAGGAAGCAGAAGGTGCGTTCCGGGACGCCGACCAGTACCGGCGCGAGGTGGACGAGCTCCGCCGGCGAGCGGGAGAAGAGGCCGCGGGACGCCGCGTGGAGATGGAAGCGTTGGAGCGTGCGATCTCCTCCGGGGAACGTGAGCGGGACCGGCTCGAAGCGGAGTTGCGCGTGGCGCGGGAGCGGAGCGCGGGCCTCCACGCGGAGCAGGAGGGGATCGAGGCAGACATCGAGCGCCTCGACGGCCAGACCTCTCCGCTCGCGGAACGCCGTACGCAGCTGGAAGCGGAGCGGCGCCACGCGACGGAGAAGGTCGAGGAGCTCGAAGACATCGAGCGCCGTCAGCAGGCGCGCCTCGAGCTCTTGGAGGCGCGTCGACGTGACATCGAGGAGACGGCCGGATCGCGATTCCTGAAGACCCACAGGAGGCGCGCGGCGGGTGTCCTGAAGGATCTCGTGCGTGCGTCGGAAGGCCTCGAGCGAGCACTCGTCTCTGCCCTCGGCCCGTTGGCCGACGCGGTGGTCTATGAGGACCGGGAAGAGGCGATCGCCGCCGCCCCGGACGGCGACGGGGCGATCCTGGCCATCGCCGCCGGGGGGCCGGTCACCCAGGGCTTGTCGGGCGAACGTCCGCTGCTCTCGGCGGTGGATGCGGATCCGGCCGCCCGAGGGATCGTCAGCACCGTTCTTCGCGACGTCTACCTGGCCGGCTCGATCGAGGAGGCGGCCGAGAAGCAGGCGGCGCACCCCGGCGCCTCCTTCGTCACCCCGGACGGTTCCCTCGTGGGACCCGCGGTGATCCACACGCCGAAGGAGATCGACACCCGCGCGCGCGAGATCCGGGCGGAGCTGCAGGTCCTCGCCCACGACCTCGCGGGGACCCGCAGCCGGTTGAAGCCGCAGCGCCAGCGACTCGGGGAGTCGGGGGAAGAGATCGAGTTCTTGAACCAGCAGATCGAAGCGGCCGACGCCGACATCACGACGGCCGCGGAGCGCCTCGCCACCATCGGGCATGACCTCACGGCCGTCGGCAAGGAGGAGGAGCTGCTCTCCGAACGGCTGGGGATCGTCCGCGAGACCCAGACGGCCGCCCGGGACCGACTCGCCGAGCTCGGGCCGACAGGATCGGACGACATCCCCGAGCTGCCACCCTTGCCACAGCCTCCGGTCCAGGCACGCGTGGCGGTGGAGACGCTCCGACGGGATCGAGCGTCGCTGGACGCGCGCCGCGCGAGGTTGGGCACCGAGCGGGACGAGGCGTCGGCACACGATCCCCAACACCTTCGAGCCGAGCTCGAGGAGTCGGAGGCGGCGCGGGCGGCGGCCCAACAGGCCGCCGCCCGCGCCGACGAGCGGGCCACCGAGGCCGCCGATGCACGGGATGCCGCCGCCGCGGCGGAGCGCGCGGCGGCATCCCGCGAAGCCGAGATCAACAAGTCGTGGCGCGACGCGTCCACCGAGCTCGACAGGTTGCGAGAGACCTACGAGGAGGACGACCGACTCCGCGGGGACATCGAACGGAGGGTCCGCGACGCCGAGCGTCTGCTGCGCGAGGGACACGGACTCGAGCCGGAGTCTGCGCTCGCCACGCTCACGGCCGACGACTCGGTCCCCTCGCTGGAGAAGGCGAGCGAGCTGGTCCAGCGGCGGCTCGGTCTTCTCGGCCGGGTCAACCTGCTCGCCACCGGGGAGTTCGAGGTGGTCCAGGAACGGCACGATTTCATGCAGCGAGAGCTCGACGACATCAGGAAGGCCCGCCGCGATCTCCTCGAACTGGTGGCGCAGGTGGATCATGAGATCCAGGAGACCTTCGACAGCGCGTTCCGCGACGTGGCGACGCAGTTCGAGCGATTGGTCAAGGAGCTGTTCCCGGGCGGTGAGGGGCGGCTCGTGCTGACGGATCCGGCCAACCCGCTCGAAGCAGGGATCGAGATCGAGGCGAGTCCCGGCCGCAAGCGGGTCAAGCGGATCTCATTGCTCTCCGGCGGCGAACGATCTCTCGCGGCCCTCGCGTTCCTCTTCGCGATCTTCACGGCGCGGCCGTCTCCGTTCTACCTGATGGACGAGGTGGAGCCGGCGCTCGACGACGTCAATCTCCATCGGTTCCTGCGGTTGGTGGCGGGCTTCGCACGCGACGCGCAGGTCATGATCGTCACGCACCAGAAGCGGACGATGGAGATCGCATCGATGATGTACGGGGTCTCGCTCAACAAGGACGGCACCACCAAGATCCTCTGCCAACAGCTCGAGCACCCCGACGACCTCGCTCCCGAGTCCGCTGAGGGAGAAGCGGCGCCGGAACGGGTGGACGTGCCGGAGACCGAGCCTGTGGGCTAGCGTCCAGGCGTGGAGATCGTCGTCGCCGTCCTGTTCGTCTGTGTCGCCCTGGGATTCATCTTCTTCCGACTCACGGCCGCGCGGAAGGAAGCCGAGAGGCTCCAGGGTGAGCCGGAGCCCGATGTCTCGATCCCCGAGGTCGAAGCGCCACTGCCCGAGCGCCGCGAGCGGCTCGGGGCGCGCGTCCGGTCCCTGTTCGCGAGGGATGCCGGCGAGGATGCGTGGCGCGTGCTCCACGACATCCTGCTGAAAGCCGATGTCGGCCCCGCGGCGGCTTCGGAGCTCGTCGAGCGTGTCCGCGCCCGTTGGTCGCGTGACGTCGATGCCGAAGCGCTCCTCCGCGAGGAGATGGTCGCGATCTTGGGTCCGGACTCGCGCCTGTCGCTCCCGGACGAAGGCCTCGGGGTGATCATGGTGGTCGGGGTCAACGGCTCGGGGAAGACGACCACCATCGGGAAGCTCGCTCGCCGGCTCGTCGGCGAGGGGCACAGCGTCGGCCTGGCCGGCGCCGACACGTTCCGTGCCGCCGCCGGCGAGCAGCTCGACGTCTGGGCGGTTCGCGCCGGCGCCCATCTCGTCTCCCAGGAGCGAGGTGCCGATCCGGGTGCGGTCGTGTTCGACGCGGTCACATCTGCCCTTTCGCGAGGTGCCGACATCCTGATCGTGGATACCGCCGGGCGCCTGCACACGAAGACCCCGTTGATGGACGAGCTCCAGAAGATCGGCCGGGTCGTCGAGAAGGCGGGCGCCTCGGTTGCCGAGACCCTTCTCGTGCTCGACGCGACGACCGGCCAGAATGGGATCGCCCAGGCCAGGGCTTTCACGGAGGCGGTGGACGTGTCGGGGATCGTGTTGACGAAGCTGGACGGCACCGCGAAAGGCGGCGTCGTGCTGGCGGTCCGCGAAGAGCTGGGCGTCCCCGTGCGG
>Ga0136614_10000269_pt1 | contig 23788 bp, 24 predicted proteins | sample AntDrymUQ2792106_2_FD_106643 | JGI IMG/M metagenome (GOLD analysis project Ga0136614, IMG submission 106643) | Polar desert sand microbial communities from Dry Valleys, Antarctica - metaG UQ279 (21.06) | ecosystem: Environmental > Terrestrial > Soil > Desert | place: Antarctica: Dry Valley... | reverse complement strand
TCCTGCTGTGATCGCCGAACCGTCCGAGCGTCTCGACTGGCTGCCAGCAGCGATCGGCGCTGCCATCCACCCAGAGCATGACCGCCTCGGGACCAGACGTGCAATGGCCTGGTCCCGGCGCGCCTCCGAAGGTGGGGGTGTGTTCGGTGCGGTCGCCGATGCGGGTGCGCGTCTTGCCGAAGGGATGGAGAGGCGCGTCTTTCAGCGGGCCGAAAGCGGGGGCGTGTTCAGCGCGGTCGCCAACGCGGGTGCGCGTCTTGCCGAGGGGATGGAGAGGCGCGTCTTTCAGCCGGTCGACACGACCACCTTGAAGCTGACCGGGATCATCGCCGGGTTTACCGATGCAGTTGAGAAGGCGGTCTTCGACACCGGAGTGGAGCGCGGGCTGGCACGGGCAGGTGCGGGTGCCCAGCGGCTGTTGCTGGCGATCGAGCGGCAGTTGGGCCAGCCGTTGGTCATCGGCAGCATCCTCGCGCTGGCGCTCCTGGCCCTGATCGTGGGCACCCGATGAGCCTCAACGAGGTGATGGCGTCCGAGCAGATGGGCTTCCCGATCCTGTCGATGCTGATCGCGTTGCCACTCGTCGTCTGCGCGGCGTTGCGGTTCGTTCGCAACGACCGGGCCGCGACGACCATGGCCATCGGCGGGGCGGGGCTCGAGCTCATCCTTGCTGCATTCCTGGCGCTTCGGTTCAACGCCGGTGTCGCCGACATCCAGTTCGTCGAGCGTTCCGGTTCGGTGCTCGGCGCCAGCTGGCATCTCGGAGTCGACGGCGTCAACCTGCTGTTCATCCCGCTGACCGCGCTCCTCGGCCTGCTCGTGATCATCTATGCCGAGCATGCCACCGCCAGCAGCCGCACGGGCGATGCACGCCGCTATGCGATGGCCACCCTGGCGCTGGAGGCGGCGATGATCGGCGCCTTTGCTTCGCTCGACTTGATCGTCTTCTGGTTCTTCTTCGTCGTCGAGTTGGTGCCGAGCTGGTACCTCATCACGCGCTGGGGTACTGGTGCCGAGCGGCGGCGTGCCGCCGGCGAGTACGTCGTGTTCATGGCTGTCGGCTCGGCGCTCATGCTCGCCGGCATCCTGGCCTTGGGCCGCAACCACGCGCGGGTCACCGGCGACGGCTACAGCTTCGAGCTGCTGGCCCTGCTCGAGGCCGGCGTGCCCGCCGAGGCCCAGACCCCGATCTTCTTCCTCTTGTTTTTCGGCTTCGCGGTCAAGGCGCCCATCTTCCCGTTCCACACCTGGTTGCCGAAGGTGCTCGAGCACGGCCCGGTGGTCGGCATGAGCGTCTTCCTCGTCGGCGTCAAGCTCGGCACCTACGGGCTCTTGCGTTTCGCCATCCCACTCCTACCGGCTGCCGCCTCAGGCTGGTTTTGGCTAATGGCGCTGCTCGGGGTCACGGGCACGGTGTACGGGGCGCTGCTCGCCCTCGGGCAGACGAACCTGCGTCGCCTGCTGGCCTTTGCCAGTTTGTCGCACATGGGGGTGGTGATGCTGGGCCTGTTCTCGCTCAACCTCGACGGGTTCGAGGGCGGCCTACTGCAGATGGTCAACCTGGGAATCGTCGGCGCCGGGCTGTTCTTTGTCGCCGGCTTCCTCGTCACCCGGATCGGCGCCCCTGAGATCGGGGCGCTGGGCGGGTTGATCCACCACGCGCCGCTGCTGACCGGCACCTTCTTGATCATCGCCCTCGCTGGCATCGGACTGCCAGGCACCAACGGGTTCAACGGCGAGCACCTGGTCATGCTGGGCGCCTATGAGCAGCACTGGTCGATGGCGATCGCCGCCGGTGCCGGCGTGTTCCTTACCGCCGCCTACTCGCTGTCGTACTTCCAGCGGGCGTTCATGGGCACCGCCCCTCCCGCCGTGGTGGAACGGGTCTACGACCTCACCAGCAGCGAGCGCGGAATCGTCCTCACCCTCGCCGCCCTGATCTTCTGGATCGGTCTCGGTACCGGCCCGTTCATCCACACGATCCGCCCGTCGTTGACGGCCCTCGAACAGCGGGTCGGGGACGGAGCTGGCACCCTGATGACCGGGATCGAAGTGGCGGCGCCGGGAAGGTGAGCGAGATCACCGCCGCCGAGCAGGCCGGCTTCCCGATCCTGTCCATGCTTATGTTGCTGCCGGTCGTCACCATGGTTGCGCTCGGCTTCATGCGCCAGGACCGGGCGCTGCGGCGGGTGGCGTTGGCGGGTGCGGTCGCCGTGCTCGGCCTGTCGCTGCTCCTCACCGCCGGCTTCCAAAAGGGCATCGCGGGCTTCCAGTTCGCCGAGCAGGTTCCATGGGTCGAGTCGATGGGGTTGAGTTATCACCTGGCGGTGGACGGCGTCAGCGTCCTGTTCGTGCCGCTGACCGCCCTCCTGGTCGTCGTGGTGATGCTCTCATCGTGGACGGCGGTGCGGTATCAGCCCAAGGCGTACCTAATGGCGGTGCTGGCCTTCGAGACCGCCGCCATCGGCGTGTTCATCGCCGTGGACCTGATCCTCTTCTTCGTGTTCTGGGAGCTCATGCTGATCCCTACCTATGTGCTCATCAAGGTCTGGGGGGACGGGCCCCAACGCGGCCGGGCGGCCATGCGGTACGTACTGTCGATGCTGTTCGGATCCGCCGCGTTGCTGGCCGGTTTCATCCTGCTCGGCGTGAGCTACCGGTCCGCACCCGGATCCGGGGGCGCGTTGTCGTTCGATCTTGTGGCCCTCATGGACTCGCCGGTGCCGCTCGGAACCCAGACGGCAGTTTTCTTCCTGCTCGCGTTCGCCTTCGCCCTCAAGGCTCCGATGTTCCCCTTCCACGCCTGGCTGCCGGCGGCGCTACTGGAAGGCCCGATCGGAATGGCGGTGTTCCTCGCCGGGCTCAAGATGGGGGTGTTCGGGTTCGTGCGCTTCGTGCTGCCCCTGGTGCCCGAGGCGTTCGCCGCCTGGAGCTGGCTGGTGGCGGTCCTCGGCATCGCGGCCGTGCTCTACGGCGCGCTGATCGCGCTCGTCCAGTCCGACCTACGGCGCTTGCTCGCCTTCGCCAGCGTCAGCCATGTCGGCCTGGCCATGCTCGGGCTGTCGAGCCTCAACGCGCCCGGATTGCAGGGTGCGCTGTTCTTGATCGTGAACCTCGGTCTGGTCTCGACCGCGATGCTGCTTGTGGCGGGCTTCGTCCACCAGCGCGTCGGGAGCAGCGACCTTGCCGCCCTGGGCGGTCTGGCCCAGCGCACGCCGGCGTTGGCGACGTTCGCCCTGATCGCCTGCCTCGGCGCCGTCACGCTGCCCGGCACCAGCGGCTTCCCCGGCGAGTTTCTCGTCCTGCTCGGCGCGTTCCGCGCCCACGGCTGGCCCGCGGCCATCGCGGTCACGACAGTGATCCTCGCCGCCGCCTACGTGCTCGTGTTCTTCGAGCACGCGTTCCACGGGCGTATCCGCAGCACGGTCGTGGAGACCGTCACCGACCTGCGGCCTCGCGAGACCGTCACCGCCAGCATTCTCGGCATTGCCATCGTTGCGTTCGGCTTCTTCCCGGCAGCACTACTGACCTACTCCAGTGCGTCGGTCGACGACCTCGTCGGCCGGCTCAACCCCGCGAGTTCCGTCGCGGTCGGCGACTAGGGGCTGGCCGTGGATGTCACCGGCCTCGCCCCGCTGCTGGCGCTCCTGGCGCCCCTCCTCGGCGCGGCTGGGGTCGTGCTGCTGCGCCACCGCACGCCTGCCCGCGAGCTGTGCGGGGTGGTCGCCGGCATCGCCCAGCTAGGGCTTGTGGCGACCATGGTGCCCGCGGTTCGCGACGGCGGCACGGTCTCCTTCACACTGTCGACGTTCCTGCCGGAAGCGTCGATCGCGCTACGGGCCGACGCCCTCGGGGTCGTGCTCGCCGGCACCGCAGCAGTGCTGTGGGTGCTGACCACGGTTTACGCGATGGGGTATTTCGGGACTACCCACGACCCGGCGCTGACCCGCTTCTACGCCTTCTTCTGCCTGACGATGGCAGCCACGATCGGGGTGGCGTTCTCCGCCAACCTCATCACGATGTACCTGTTCTACGAGGCGCTGACGGTCATCACCTATCCCCTCGTGACCCACACGGGCACCCCCGAAGCCGCTCGGGGAGGCCGGCGCTACCTCGCCTACCAGCTCGGCTCCGGCATCGCTTTCCTGCTGCCTGCGATCGTGCTGACCTACATCGAGGCGGGCACATTCGACTTCGTCCGAGGCGGCATCTTCGGGTCGGACGCCGGCGGCGCCCTGCTCGTGATCGTCTACGTGTTCTACCTGCTAGGCATCGCCAAGGCCGCGCTGATGCCGGTGCACTCCTGGCTGCCGGCGGCGATGGTCGCGCCGGTGCCGGTGAGCGCGTTGCTGCATGCGGTCGCCGTGGTGAACGTCGGCGTGTTCTGCGTGCTGCGCGTTGTGCTCGACGTGTTCGGCACCGACCTCGTTGCCCGGCTCCGCTTGGGTGTGCTTACGCTGGTGGTGGCGTCGGCCACCATCCTCTTGGCGTCCCTTTATGCGCTGCGCCTGGACAACCTCAAGGCCATCCTGGCCTACTCAACGATCGGGCAGCTCTCCTACATGATCCTGGGGATGGCGCTGCTCTCCCCCGGCGGCCGCACCGGCGCAGTCCTGCACCTGGTCGGGCACTCGTTCAGCAAGATCACCCTGTTCTTCGCGGTGGGGTCGATCTACGCGGCCTCGCACCGCGCCCTAGCCAGCGAGCTGGGCGGGATTGGTCGGCAGATGCGCTGGACGATGGCGGCATTCGCGATCGGCGCGCTCTCGATCGTCGGCCTGCCACCGACGGTCGGCTTCATAGCCAAATACTTCCTGTTCGTCGGTGCCGTCGAGGCCGGCCAGTGGGCGGTCTTGGTGGTCCTGTCGGTCTCGACGCTGCTGTCCGCCGCCTATTACCTGCGGATCCTGCGTTCCGCGCTGTTCGACGCGCCCTTGGCCGTGACGGCCGGCGGCTCGGGGGACGCCTCCGGGCTTCTGCGCACCCCGATCGTCGCGGAGAGTGGCGCTCTCGTGGTCGGTCCCATGCTCGTGACCGCCACCGTCACGCTGCTGCTCGGCGTCGCGCCGGGGTTGGTGCTTGACCTGGTCAGGGTCTCGAGCGGATGAGCTTGGCGCGGCCGGCCCTCCATGCCGCCCATGTCCGGCCGTTTGAGCAGCGTGACCTTGACGCGGCGGTGGCGGTTTGGACCGAGGCCACCGCGGACTCCCAGCCCGCGGTCTTCCCGCTCGCGGACGTCGTCAGCGCCCTGGGCGCCGAACACATCGCGCTGGTGGCCGAGCGCGACGGGGCGCTGACCGGTGCGGTCGTGGCCCAGCTGCATCAGGACCACGCCTGGATCCTGCGGATCGGAGTGCTGCCGCGCGCCCGAGGCGAGGGCGTTGACGGGGCGCTGCTCGACGCCCTGGTCGACGGGCTCGAGGCGCGCGGTGTCCGGCGGATCTCGGTGCTGCTGCCCGACGGCGAGGCCGGGGCTGAGGCGCTCGCTGTGCATGAGTTCACGCGCCGCGGCGGCCTCAGCTACCACCATCGTGACCTGATCAGTCGGGGGGGCGGCAATGCCGTAGAACGTCTCGGCGGCCTCTACGTCCCGCCGGGACTCTTCGACAGCCTTGCCGGCATGGAGCGGGAGAAGGCCTTGATTGAACGCCGCGTCATCCTCCCGCTCGTGCGCGCTGAGCAGGCGACCCACCACGGGGTACGACCGCCGCGCGCCATCATCCTGTTCGGCCCGCCCGGCACGGGCAAGACGACCTTCGCCAAGGGCGTCGCCTCACGACTGCGGTGGCCGTTTGTGGAGCTGTTCCCGAGCCGCTTGGCTGTCGATGGCGGCGAGGCGGCGGCGCTGCGGGAGTTCTTCGCGAGCATCCTCGAGGTCGACGAGGTTGTGCTGTTCATCGACGAGGTCGAGGAGATCGCTGCGACCCGCGACGGCCGGTTGGTGACCCACGCCGTCACCAACGAGCTGCTCAAGTTGATCCCGGTCTTCAGGGAGCGGCCTCGCCACCTGCTGGTCTGCGCGACGAACGTGATCCACAGCCTCGACCCGGCGTTCATCCGCCCCGGGCGCTTCGACTACGTGCTGCCGGTCGGACCGCCCGACGAGGCCGCCCGCGCTGCGATCTGGCGCAACTACGTGACCCAGATCACCGACGACGACGTCGACATCGACCGCCTGGTGGAGGCCACGCAGCTGTTCACCCCCGCCGACATCGACTTCGCAGCACGCAAGGCCGCGCAAGCGGCGTTCGAGCGCGACGTGTTCGGTGACCAGACCACTGGCAGCAACCTGAGCCCGGGCTCCGCGCGCGCGACCGTCGATGACTTCCTCCGCGCGATCGCCGACACGCGACCCACGCTGACCCGCGCGATCGTGCACGAGTTCGAGACCGACATCGCCACCTACGCCCGGATGTAACAACGGAGACGATGATGTCGCAGCAGAGGACCTCGTGGCCGTGTGACACTGGAAGGCTATGAGGCGATGCACGATGGTCGCCGCGCTCGGGATACCAACCGCCCTGTCCTACCTGGTGCGAGCCCACCTCAGCGACTTCCTAATAGGTGTCGCCCAGGAACCGAAGCCGCGTCCACAAACCGTCGCCCACCTACCGGAGCCACGATGACCAGTATGAGGCGGAGCCGCACAAGCCGCACACACGATCGACGCGCGATGGAGCCAACTCTCAAGGCAATGGCGGGACCACAACAAGGCCGAAAACCCAGGCAGTGCCTGGGTTTTCCGGTAGTAGCGGGGCGGGATTTGAACCCGCGACCGTCGGGTTATGAGCCCGATTGGCGATAGTTGGTTGACCTGGGGAAACGCGCGAACTGCCTGGTCAGAGTCGGTTTTCGGTTCTCATTATTTCGCGTTCCCTCCCCTTCCATCGCACCCTCTCGCGCGATGGACGCGCGATGGAGATCCTCGACCGAGCCCCGGCCAAGCGACGCCCAACTCGGCGCAACCTCCTCGTTAGAAATCGCCCGGGCAAATCAAGTCGTACCGGGGACTGTGGCTTGCTTGACGTGAGCCGCATGCCGGCTACCGGTGGTGGGCGACCCGCTGGTGGGCGTCGTCGACACCATGAGGGTCGATGTGAATCGTGGCCACTACCGGGAAGTTGAAAGCGTGGTGCAACTCGTGCTCAGCGGCATGGGCGGTCTCGTGGGCCTGCAACACGGTAAGGTTGGCGGCGACCGCGATTGATGCGGAGATGTGAAGTTGATGTCCGTGGAACCGGACCCGGAGATCGGTCACCTCCCGTACGGCTTCGACGCTGAGGATGACGTTCTCGGCGGTGGCTACCAGCTCGGGGTCTACTCCGTCGAGTAATCGTCGGCCGATCCCCCGTGCCGATCTGACCAACAGCACGAAGATGACTACGGAGACGACGAGCCCGGCTGCCGGATCCACCCAGGAAAGACCGAAGGCGGCTCCTATCCCGGCCGCCACAACCGCGAGGGAGGTCCAGGCGTCGGAGCGGGCGTGTTGTCCGTCAGCGACCAGAGCCTCCGAGCCGATCATAAGGCCCACTCTGATCCGGTATCTGGCGACCAGCTCGTTGCCGGCGGCGCCGACCAACCCGGCGGCGATCACCCAGGGAATCTGGTCGATGAGACGTGGTTCGAAGAGGCGGCGAATCGACTCCCAGCCGACTAACACGGCCGTGCCGCCGATGGCCAGGACGATGAGCAGGCCGGCCATGTCCTCGGCGCGGTGAAAACCATAGGTGTAGGTCCGGGTTGGTTTGCGGCGTCCGAGTAGGAAGGCGATCCACAATGGGATGGCAGTCAGCGCGTCACCCAGATTGTGGAGAGTGTCCGACAACAAGGCCACCGACCCGCTCATGATCACGATCACCGCCTGGAGAGCGGCGGTGATTCCAAGAACGACCAGGGAGATCTTGGTGGCCTTTATCCCAGCTGTCACGGACTCACCCGGCTCGACGCTGTGGGTTCCGTGATCGTGTCCATGCGACCACAGATGCTGGAGCCGGTGCCGCAAACCGCCGCCGTGACCTTGTTCCTGATCTACAGACTCGTCGGATTGGTCGTGACCGTCCATCGAAGACCGAGGCTATCGACAGTGCCGACCCGGAAGAAGTCGCATCCGAGTCGCAACAAGATCCTCATATGTATCTGACGTCATTCCGGGCCACATTCACGGAGGTGCGGAGCTTGTCGGAGTAGAAGGGTCCCTGGATTGTGAGGTTGGAAGGCGGACCAGGATGACGGCGCCTGGATATCTGGGGTCGTCGACGATGTCGATGGTTCCACCGTGGGCGTGCACGATCGCTTGGGCCACGGCGAGGCCGAGACCGGTGCCGCCCTGGGTGCGACTGCGAGCATCGTCGAGTCGGATGAACCTTTCGAATACCCGCTCCCGGTCGGTGTGGGGGATCCCTGGACCATCGTCGGCGACGACCAGCTCTACCCCGCCGTCGACCTGGCCGACCTCGATCCATATTCGGCTGTGGGCGTGACGGGCAGCATTGTCGACCAGGTTGCGTACCACCTGGGCCATGCGGCGGCGGTCGGCCACGACCACCGATGATGTGACTCGTTCGAGGTTGACCTCGATTGGGGTTGCGGCCAGGTGAGCCGTCTCTTCGGTGATGAGTTGGGCGAGATCGAAAGCGACCGGTTCAAGGGTGAAGGCACCCTCGTCGCTGCGGGCGAGGGTGAGGAGGTCGTCGACGAGAAGCGAGAGGCGGCGCGCCTCGATGCCGACATCGGCGGTAAAGCGGGTCGCGGTGATCCGTTCTGGGTGTTGAGAGGCCACTTCGGCCATGGTCAGGAGCGAAGCGACCGGACTTTTCAGCTCGTGGGAAGCGTTGGCGACGAATCGCCGCTGGCGGGCGACCGAGCGTTCGAGGCGGTCAAGCATCAGGTTGAGGGTCTCTCCGAGCTGGCGGATCTCGTCATCCGGTGCGGGGAGGGGGATGCGCCGACCGAGGTCGGTAACGGTGATGCGGTCGGCCTCGGCGGTCATCGCCCGGACCGGCCGAAGTGTGCGGCCAGCGAGCATCCAAGTCGTGGCGGCTACCACTATGGCGAGGAGTGGGATCCCCCCGACTAGTCGTGGGATCAGGGCGGCGGCGGTGTCCTCGACGGCGGCGAGGCTGGCAGCGACGATCACCTTTGCCGGTGTGGCGTCGTCAATCCCGGTGATAGCGGTCAGAAAGGGCCCGTCGTCGTCCCCCTCCCCTACTTGATCTTGATCGTCATCGCTTTGGTCGAGTTTGGCGAGTGTGATCACCATCACTTCTCCCGGCTTAGCGTCGATGGTGGTGATCGGTCCCTGACCTTCGATGTCGCTGGTTGAGGCGATGACCCGGCCGTCGCCGTCGATGACCTGAGCAGTGACACCGCGGGAGGTGGGGATCAGGTCGGGCGGACCGCCCGTCCTGGCGAGCTGGGCCAGGTCCTGGACCCGCGTGACGATGGTCGTCTCGACCGTATGGGTGAGTTCGGCCCGGATCAAGCTCACCAGAACCACCGCCCCAACCGTGAGGGCGGCAGTCACGACCAGCGTGGCGACGACGGTGGCGTCCAGCCGGACCCCGCCATGTGTCCGTCGCCGCAGACCAGGTCTACCGGTCACCAGGTACCAGCCGGTAGCCCACCCCGCGGACGGTCTCGATCGACCGGCGGCCGAACGGCACGTCGATCTTGCGGCGCAGGTATCCGATGTACACCTCGACCACGTTGGGGCCGCCGTCAAAACTCCAGTCCCAGACCGCCCCGAGGATGTCCAGCTTGGACAGCACCTCCCCGGGGTGTCGCATCAGATACTCGATGAGGGAGAACTCCCTGGCTGTCAGTTGAATCTCCTCCGCTCCCCGCCAACAGCGATGCGTCGCCGGGTCGAGACGAAGATCCCCCACTTCCAGCACAGCCGGCTGGGTCGCTCCACCCCGGCGGACCAGCGCCCGGAGCCGGGCCGCAAGGACCACGAACGAGAACGGTTTGGTCAGATAGTCGTCGGCGCCGGTGTCGAGCGCCTCGGCGACATCGAAGTCGCCGTCCTTGGCGGTCAGCATCAACACCGGAGTCCAGTTGCCTTCCGCCCTCAGGTCGGCGCACACCTGGTAGCCGTTCCGCTTGGGCAACATGATGTCGAGGACAATCGCCTGGTAGGCCTGGTTGCGGGCCAGCCACAACCCCTCCTCACCGTCGGCAGCCACATCGACCGCGTAGCCGTCAGCCTCCAAACCCTGCTTCAGGTAAGCCGCCAACCTCACCTCATCCTCAACCACCAGCAGCTTCATTTTGCAGTTCCTGTCCGGGTGAAGGTTCATACCCGTCTACCTGACGGGTATGAGAACGAGGTTACGGACAAACGCCTGAGAGGACCCTGAGAAGCGTCTGATCCTGAGAGTTTCTCAAGGTTGCTCAGGGTCGTCTCAGTGACGATCGGTCATCGTATCGGCATGCTCATCCGACAACCCAGGAGGTGACGGGCATGAACAACAAGAACAAGACCAGACTGGCGGCGATGGTGATGGCCGCCCTGGCCGTCCTCGGACTCAGCGGCGCCGCCATCGCTCAGTCCGGTGGCACTACCTCTGCCCCCCCGGCAGAGCAGCCGGAAAGCATCGCCCCAGCCGACAACGACACCCTCCAAGTGGAGAACGGTGCCGACGACGCCACCGAAGCCCCCGAAGCCAACGAGGCGGCCGAACCCGCCGAAGCGGCCGGAGCCGAGGAGCAGTCGCCGAGCTACACCTCGTCGATCACCGCCCCCAACGACAACACCGCCGATGACGGCACCGAGACCGCCGACGACGAGACCGCCGAAGCCCAAGCCCTGGCCGGGCTGGCCAGCATCACCGCAGACCAGGCGAAGGCCGCCGCCCTCGCCGCCGTCCCCGGAACCGTGATCCAAGTCGAACTCGACAACGAGAACGGCTCGGTCGTCTACTCGGTAGAGGTCGACACCGGAAACGGAATCGTCGACGTCAAAGTCGACGCCGGCAACGGCACCATTCTCCATCAAGACGCCGACAACGACATCGAATCCGACGGCTGACAAGAGACCAGGACTGAAGACGGTGAGGGGGCCCTTGCCAGGGCTCCCTCATCCGCGCCAGCCGGACAGGCGAAGCCTCATCTATCTGCTTTCGTATCAGAACCGGTGCCGGGATTCACGACACGAGCGTGGATCTGTTCCGTTAGACGTTCGACCTGCTCGGTGAGGCGGGTGTTCGCCTCCAACAGCTGATGCAGTCGGGCAATATGTTCAGCAGCGATCTCCTGACGTTGAACCGTGGCCCGGGCCAGAGCATCGCGATGCTCGGCGTCGGCCTCGCTCAACGCCTTGTCCCGGTCCGCCTGCCGGGTCTGCGCCAACAGGATCAACGGAGCCGCATAGGCGGCTTGCAGGGAGAAGGCGAGATTCAACAGGATGAACGGATAGGGGTCCCAACGCAGCGACCATCACGTTGGTCACGATCCAAAGAATGACCAGCACCGTCTGACCAATCAGAAACCTCGGCGTCCCGAAGAAACGGGCGAAAGGCCTCAGCCCGACGCCCAAACGCATCCGACCCGAACGGTCCATGGACGCTGGGGCCACGACCCAAACCCCGGCGTGGGTTGGGCCAGCCACGTCCGCGGCGTCATTGGAGCAGCCACAGGATGACCCAGACCACATCCGTCGCTTTGACCGGAGAGACCCACGCCAGGCTGTGCCAGCATCTACTCCGTGACGATGGCCAAGAGGACCTCTGCCTCGCTACGTACCGGCCATCATCGGGCCGCAACCGCATGACGGCGATCCTGCGCGACGTCATCCTCCCTCAGCCAGGCGACGAGACGTCCATGGCTACGTCACCTTCACCGGCGACTACGTGCTACGCGCTACCGAGATCGCGGCGAACACTCACAGCGGCGTCGTCGTGTTGCACAGCCACCCCCGGGCGACCCGATGGCAGTCGATGAGCGGCCCCGACCGCGACGCCGAGAGCTCCTACGCAAACCTGGCCCGTGAACTCACCGGGCTGCCCCTCGTCGGAATGACCCTCGCCGGCCGCGACCACACGTGGTCAGCGCGCCACTGGGACACGGGCGTCGGTCGAAACATCGCCCCCAGCGCCGCTCACAACGTTCGAGTTATCGGCGCCACACTCGACCTCTCATGGAACGACCAGGCCGTACCCGTTCCCCGAAGCACAAGGCAGCACCGGCGGACCGTCAGCTGCTGGGGCGGAGCGACGCAAGCGGATCTGACACGTCGACGGATCCTCGTGGTCGGCGCGGGGAGTGTCGGTCTCGACGTCGCAGTCCGTTTGGCAGCATCCGGCCTGACCTCGATCACGGTGATGGACTTCGACATCGTCAAAGAACACAATCTCGACCGGCTCATCGGTGCCACACCACGCGACGCGGCCCTCCGACGCGCTAAGACCCACGTCGCCCAGCGTGAGCTACTGCGCAACGCCACCGCCGCAAATGCCCGAATTGAGATCTCAGACCTGAGCATCTGCGAACCCGAAGGCCTCGCCGTTGCACTCGACCACGACCTCATTTTCTGTTGCGTCGACCGTTGAGAACGGCTCGAGGCCATGGCCGGCATCGCCTACAGCGATCTGATCCCAGTGATCGATGGCGACGTCGCCATCGACACCATGCCGAGCGGACACCTCCGCAACGCGACTTGGCGATCCCACGTCGTCGCCCCCGGTCGGACGTGCCTGATGTGCAACCGACAGCTCGACGCCGCCCAGGTCGGACTCGATATCGAAGGCCTTCTCGATGACCCCGATTACATCGTCGGCCAGGCCGACAACCCGAATCAGCGAGCTGGCCAGAACGTTGCCACGGTGTCGATCAACGCCGCGGCCAGCCTCCTCGCCCAATACATCAGTCTCAGCGTCGGGCCCCGCCGGGCTCGGCGACACTGGACCACTCCAATACCTCCTCAGCACTCACGAGTTGCTCCACCTCCATCACGCCTCGAGCCCGCATTGCCCATACGAAGCCGCCGAAGCCGAAGGTAACGACCGCACTCCCCTCACCGGAGTCCATACCGCTGCCGAAGCTCTCCGCACTAGCCGCGGGTCCGACCTACCGGCGAAGGTCAGAGCCCTCCGCTTCGTTGACGATCGCATCGACTCGGTTGCGCGCTGGCTCGATCGACGCCGCGCATGATCCAACTGGCCGCTCAACAATCGGGGATCGGCACTTGGGACCGCCGAGGCAGAGGACTTGCTCGGGCTCTCCTACCGCGGTAGAGGGCTTGGCTTCGAGGCCTTGATGAACTCCTCCAGACGGTCCAAGGGCGTCGGAACGCGAAACGAACCTGCAAATACTCGGCCGAGGAACTTTGGTAGTAGGTCAGTTTGAAATGCAAGGTGAAAAGATCAGCACGTCCTATGTCGAGCGGCAGAATCTCACCATGAGAATGGGAATCGGCCGCTACACCAGACTGACAAGCGGCTTCTCAAAGAAGGTCGAGAATCTGGCCCACGCCGTCAGCCTGCACTACATGCACTACAACTTCGCCAGGCCGCACAAGAGCCTCGGTAAGGGGGTCACCCCGGCAATGGCCGCAAAGGGAAGGCCGAGCATCCCTGGACCGCTGGGATATCGCGGCCCTCATAGATGGAGCGACATGCTGGACTGACCGGATACTTCGCACCCTCGCAATAGTGGCGGCGACGCTGGTCGTCGTCTGGCTGTTATTCATCATGTTCGTGTTTGCAGTGCGTCCCGATGGCGCGTCGCTCGGTGACGGAGCGCGGTTGCTGCCGGACACGCTCCGTCTTATTCGCAGGCTCGCCGGCGACCGTGAAATCCCCCGCGGCGTGCGTGGGCCCGTCTGGCTACTGATCGCGTATCTCGCCATGCCGATCGACCTGATCCCCGACTTCTTACCGGTCGTCGGTTATGCCGACGATGCGATCCTCGTGTCCGTCGTCCTGCGACGCCTGATCCGCCACTCCGGGTCCGACAAACTCAGGCAGCATTGGCCTGGCTCACCTGAAGGCCTCGCCACCCTTCAGCGGTTACTCCGGCTCAGAGATTCAAACTGACCCACTACCGGAGCTTTGATATGGCTCTGCCAAAGAAGCAAATCCGGGTTGCCAAGCACAGGGCGCGATTACGGCTGGGCCGGCATCCGCGTTGTTTGTTCCTGATTGATGTCTGACACCGCGTCGCGGGTTCTTATCTGACGGTTTTCAGGCTGGTCGCGATGTTTGCTCTCTTCTTCGGTTGGTGGATTGTCGTGGCATGGGCTGGTAGTAGCGGTCGGGGTCGATGGTGGTGGCCCGGATGAGGAGTTCGCCGTAGTAGATGTGGATGAGGTCACCGATGGGGATGATGCGGACGTGGGCGCCGGCCCACCGCATGCCGACTTGGACCAGCTTGCCGTGGTAGCCGAGGTTCCCTGACGAGCCGACCTTGCGGAGTATGGAATGGGGCGGATAGGACGGCTCGGCCATCTCCTCGGGGCCGGGCAGGCGGATCTGTGCCGGCGGGAGCGGAGCCCTGTCGTAGCGTTCTGCCGGGGTCTGGTCTCCGATGCCCTGGTGGGGTCGTTGCCGGTTGTAATGGAACCGGAACCCGTCCATCAGCTCTTGGAGATGTTCCAGATCCCACGGTGGTCCTTCGTCTCGGAGCCATTCTTTGAGGGTGCGGTGGAAGCGTTCCAGCTTGCCTAGGGTCTGAGGGTGATAGGGCGCCGAGTTGATCATCTCGACTCCCAGGTCGGCGAGACTGGTCTCGAAGGCGACCTCGACACGGTGCAGTCTCCCCGTAAAGATGAGACCGTTATCGGAGAGCACCTGGCGGGGCAGCCCATAGCGGCTGGCGGCCAGCTCGAAGGCATCCCAGGCCAACTCTCCGGTGGCGGCGGGCCCGACCAGGCAGGCGAGCAGATACCGGGAATGATCATCCAACAGGTTGATCGCCCACCCTTTGGTGTTATCACCCAGTGGGATCTGGGTGGCGTCGACCTGCCACAGGTCGTTAGAAATCTCCCGCTCGAACCGTTTATCGGCTCGAGGACGCCGGGGCGGCTGAGGTGCCACCAGCCCGTTACGGACCAGCACCTGATGGATCGTCGACACCGCCGGTGCCTCCACCCCGGCCCGGTCCAGCTCAGCACGGATGCGACGAGCTCCCCAACGGGGATGATCCCGGCGCATCTCGCAGATCCGGATCTCCACCTCGGCGGGGATCTGAGCCGGGGATGTTTTCGGTCTTCGGGACTGGTCCTCGAGGCCATCCAGCCCTTCGGCTAGATAGCGGCGCCGATACCGGTAGTAGGTGTCCCGGGAGATCCCGTAGCGGCGGCACACATCCGCCACCGTCTCCCCGGTGCGTAACGGTTCGGTCAACACATCGAACCTCAACTCGGCCATGGTCACCACCTTCAACACCACATCTGCCTCCAAGCACCAGCTCAGAAACAAGGATGCGGCGCAACTCAGGCGGTGTCAGACATGTTTCCGGAACGTCCGACATGTGTCCGGAACGATCCGTACGACATGAAACCGGAAAGAACAGGCCGGCATCCGCGTCCGATGTGACATCCGCTTGAAAGGGTTCCTGAAACTCGGCTGACAGGGTTGCCGCCGACCCTCCGTCTCGTGATCAGACACGAGAGGAGCGGCTAGTGGGTCCCAGACCGCAAGAGCGGGCGGCGGGGACTGAGCTGATTCGCCGGCTTGATGCCGAGTGGCGGGTGCTCGCACCTTCGCGAATTTTGAGGGACCGTCTTCAGATCTGGGCAGCCGACGACGAGCGGTTGGCGTTCGGTGACGGTGACCAGCTCGTGGCGGCCGCGCAGAGGCGCGATGCGTCGAGTTGGGCGGAGCGAGATCGGGTTCTCGCCGCTCTGCTTGAGCGAGCAAGCGACGAAGCCCTGGCCACACGGGTTGCACTCCAGGTGGTGCTTCCTGGAGTGAAGAGCCTGATTGATGGCATTCGGGGATGGGATGTCGAGGAACGAGCAGCTCGCGTCGTAGCCACCGCATTGGACGTCCTTTCCTGGTGCGCCACCGAGCCAGCGGGAACGCCGCTCAGCTTCCGCGTCTACGTGAACACAAGACGCCGCGTCTTGCGTTCGGCGGTTCGAGCTCGGTCGGAGCCAGTCGTCTTCGTCGACGACGACACGTTCCTCGATGTCGGCGCGGAGGGCAACGACGGCCCTTCCGAAGCCGAGCGTATTGAGCAGCTGGTCGAGTGGGTGCGACAGCGTGGGCGGGTTCGGGAGGATGCCGCTCGCCTGGTGGTGATGACCCGAGCCGCGGGGGTCTCGGTGGACGAGCTGGCTGCTGCCGAGGACGTGGACCCGCTGACGTTGCGTCAGCGTCGTCTGCGGGCCGAGCGTCGTGTGCGACAGAGCCTGACTCGCTCGGTGACCGCATTGGACAACGCGTCGCGTCCGGCGCCGTCGGCTGCCCCTTATGTCTGCAACCGGCCACCAAGACCGACCCAGATCAACAACGGATGGGAGCGAACCACATGGAAGCCTTCTGGCCACAGCAACCAAGCTACCGACAACTCGACAGCGAGATCACCCATCGAGACGGTGACACTCGCACCCTGACCGAAGACGAGTTGGAACGTCAGATCCGGGTCGGATGGGACATCTGGTGTGATGCTTGACGACCTTCTGAGCACCGGCGGGATGTTGCCGTCCCGCGAGCTTGCCAGCCGGGTGGTCGGCTTCTTCGAGGATGGGTATTGGCGGGCTGAGGGTGCCCGGGTCGAGGCTTTGCGGCGTCAGGTGATCTCGCAGCGCATCCGCCCGTGCCGGGTAGCGGATCGGTCGAGGGGGCATCCGATGACGGCTGACGGTGCTCGGGACGTGGTCTCCGGTGAGCGGCCCGCTCGCCAAGCGTTGGGCCCGCTGCTGACCATCCGGGCCATGCAGGTCGCTTTGTGGCTACTGGTGATCTCGGGGCCGGTGGCAGCTCTCCTCGTGGCGACTCAGATGGCGTCACTGGGTGGCCGCCTCGATGTCCTAAGCGTTGGGGCTGGTGTGGAGGTGCCTCCCGACACGAGCGGCGCGCAGGGGTTCGCCGAGTTGTTCATCGCCAGCTACCTCGGTGCAGGTGAGAACTCGGCCGATGGTCTCAGCCCCTTCCTTGACGGTGTCTCGCTGGACGGAGTCGAAGCAGGATCGTGGTCGGCAACGAGGACGACGAGCCTGGGAGCCGAGGAGATGGCTCCGGGTTACTACGCGGTGATGGTGGCTGCGGAGGTTGTTGCCGCCGATCACGACGCTGACGAACAGCCGGTGTGGGTTCCGGTGGGGACACGCTTCTACTCGCGTTCATCCATCGGGATGAACGAGCAGCGCTGAGGGCCGAACTTGTCCGTTCGCCAATGACGGTGGCGCCTCCGGTGGCCAGCGCAACTTCCGGGTTGACCTCGGCGTGGCTCCCAGGGGTTCTTCGAATCTCAGCCTGCCCGCCATGTTCGGTGGAGGTTGCTCTGAAGCGACCTGAGTCATCAAGGGCGAAGTCCTTGTCGGGCTTCGCCCTTGATCGTCGATACGGCCTGGGCTGTGATCCGGCTAACTCATGGACCGGTGTACTCGAAGATGTAAAGCCCGAAGTCGCGGTCGCTAGCGGCGACGTACTCCTTGCCGTCCCGTTCGAATACCTGAACGCCCCAGAAGTTGTTGCCGCCTTCGTCGATGAAGTGTCCGGTCTCGACGAGTTCGCCGTCCTGGATCCGGGCCACCCGGAAACCACCGGCGTAGTAGGAGAAATAGGCCAGGCCGGTGTCCTCTAGGGACATGGCCACCTCGTGCACAGTCAGGTCTCCGAATCCGCTGGCGAAAGCCGGGTCGTGCGCTTCGGGAATGGCGTAGGTGTCAAGTTCGACCAGCTTGCCGGCATTGTTAGTGAAGAGGTGGACATAACCCCAACCATCGAAGAAAGCGGAGACACTGACGGAATCGCCCAATGTGCCGATGTCGACAGGGGCTGTGACCGTGCCATCACCGGCTCGACAGGCGTCCTCGTCGTAAGGAATGTTCAAGAAGTCGAAGCCGACATCCCGTCCTACGAACAAGGCCGGGATGCCACCCTCGACCGACATGTTGACCAGGTCGGAGCAGGCGTCGGAGCCCTCACGGTTGAACACGATCACGCCCTGATAGCCTCCGGCCGCCTCCACGTTGGCCACCTTCTCAGTAAAGGTGCACACACCCCGTTCCACTAGGGCGATGGTGGCGTCGCCGGCGGCCGGTACCGCCGGGCTGGTGTTGCAGGCAAGGCCGACGTAAACCGTCTGGCCGACCAAGCTCGTATCGGCGTCGATGGGGGGAGTGCCACTGCCCTGGGTGGCGTCGAACTCCGTCCCGTCGGTGGTGTTCAAAGCCTCGACGCTATAGGGGCTGAAGTCCTCGTCGGCGCCCACGATGTGGCGGTTGTCGAGCGAGAACTCGGCCTGGTGGGCATTGCCCTCGGGATCGACGATGAGGCCGCTCTCGGCTGCCTCAGGGTCGGGGAAGGTGAAGTCGCTGTCGGCGCGGTAGCGTGGCGCCAGCGGGTTGGTCACGTCGAGCACCACATAACCGCCGTCCCAGTACGACAGCAGCATCATCTGGCGACCTCCGATCGCCTTCACGATCATGTCGTGGAGGAACGAAGCGCCGGTGCCAAGGTTGGGCTGGATGATCTGTGGGAACATCGCGTTGAGGTCGTACTCGGCGATCAGGACAGGGTTCCTCGGGTCGGTGATGTCGAGGATGTCAACGTTCTTCGCCTCCTCGTTGTCCACTATGACCACGTAGGCCTTGTCGCCAGCCTGCCAGGCGAAAGCGCTGTGGGAGGAGTGGGCGACGCCAGGCCCATATACGCTCTCGGGCTCGAAGTCACCCGCCCCCTGGGCGAGGAAGACCTCGCGCTCGGGGTCGGTGACGTCAACCAGGGTAACGCCTCCGTAGGTGGCCTCGTCGCGGTCGGCGCCGCATATCTCGTTGTTGTGGACAAGTAGATCGCCCGAGAAGAAAGATGTGTTCAAGCTGATGACCTGAACACCCTCACCCACGTAGCTGTTGCCACCGGTAGGAATGAAATTGATCTGCTTGGGTCGTGCAAGGTCCCTGATGTCCATGACGGCGACACCGCCACCCCGGCACACACCAGTGTTGAAAGCGGCCAGATAGGCGAAGTTGCCCCACACTCCCACGTCGCCGACGCGGCCTTCGAATGTCGGTATGATCGCCCCCTTACCCACCAGCGTCACGTTCTCATTCGAGGCCGGCAGATGTCCATCCGAACCGCCATGCTGATCGTGCACCACGCCATGGATCTCGCCAGCCGAATCGATAACGCCATCATCAAAAGTGCCCTCGGGATGGGCTACGGCCACCGAGGATACGCTCAGTCCGAAAACCGCCACCATGGCCACAACAATGCTCCATCGTCTTTTCATCATCTGCGTCCTCTCCCTAAAGTGATTCGACACGCTTTCACCTTGCGAACAATGGCAAAAGTTTGAGTCTCTGCTACCCAGCCTGATCGCCGGCGAAACGTGACTCCCTCAGCAATACGAAACATGACTCCCTCAGCAACCCCTTCCTAACCACTCAACTGCGCTGCGCTCCCAAAGGTGCAACATAGTGGTGCCCGCCCCAGGGTGCAAGCGGTGCTGGGTCACCGAAGGAGCACACCGAGCTATTTGCCAACATGCAGACCATGTCCATGCAACCCGACGCTGCAATCATGAGGCGTCTGGTCCGTGTTTGGTCCGCACGCGAATGCGAGATGGTCCGAAGTGAAGAACACGAGTGAAACCATAAGTTTTTCACCATTGTCGATCAGGCGTTTGTCCCCGAAAACGGTTTGGGGTTGATTCCCTTTCAAGGAAGATGGCGTTCGAGCCCGTCAACACCCACAAGGAACCCGGAGAGCAGCGAGGGACGCAGCGGCGCCGAGGTGGCAGGTCACCAGGCGCAGCCCCTGCTGGGGCCGGTCTAGCAGGTGTGCGGCTTGCCTGGCGAATAGGAGTGGGATAACCCATGGAAGCCGAACCGTCGGAGCTCCCGCCGCTGGCGCCACTCTCGGGGAAGGGCGTAAGTCGCGGCCGCCGGGGACGTCTGCGTGGAATGCGGTGTCGGAACACGCTATTGCCGGTGCATCCGGTAACAAAGACGTCACGTGTCAAGAACGGCCAGCGACCTTGGCTGGTGGAGGGGAGCCAGGTCACTGAGCGCTCGGAGCGTTTCCATTACCTCCCGGTCGATTCGGACCGACTCGGTGAAGGCGGTGCGGCCGTGGACGATGCGATGGCCGACCGCATCGATACGGCCGTACGTCCCGATCGCATCCATGACGAGATGAAAACGGTCGAGATCGTTGAAAGCATGACAATGTCGAAGGGGGTGGTGGTGGTTTCCTCCTCCTTGTATCCGCGGACGTGGATGTTGGAGTGGTTGGTCCGCCCGTAGGCGAGGCGGTGAATCGGCCAGGGATAGCCATGGCAGGCGAAGATGATCGGTCGGTCGGTGGTGAAGAAGAGGGCGTCGAACTCGGCGTCGGGCATCCCGTGGGGGTGTTCGCTGTCAGGCTGGAGACGCATCAGATCAATGACGTTGATCACCCGGACCTTGAGCCTGGGGGAGATGCTGGCGTATGAGGTCGACCGCGGCCAGGGTTTCGAGGGTGGGGACATCCCCACAGCAGGCCATGACGACGTCCGGTTGGCCGTCTTCCTCGTTGCTTGCCCACTCCCAGATCCCGATGCCGCGGGTGCAGTGCAAGATCGCCTCTTCCATCGACAGGTATTGCAGGGCTGGTTGTTCCCGGCCACGATCACATTGACGTAGTGCCGGCTGCGCAGGCAGTGGTCGGTCACCGAGAGGAGGGCGTTGGCGTCGGGCGGCGCCAGGGGATTGTCGCGGGTGGTTTTGAGCCATTTTGGCGTGCTGGTTGAACATCGAATCGATGATGTGGATGAAGGCCTCGTAGCAGTTGAACAGTCCCGTGGCGGCCGGTCAGGATATAACCTTCCAGCCGGCCCTGACATAGATGCTCGGACAGCACCTCCATCACCCGACCATCCGGAGAGAGGTGATCGTCGCTAGGGATCGTCGCAGCGGTCCATGCCCTATCGGTGGTCTCGAACACGGCCCCGAGCCGGTTGGAGACGGTTTCGTCGGGTCCGAATAGACGGAAGTTCTGCGGATTGCGCTCGATCACGTCTCGTAGAAACTCTCCTAGGACCCGAGTCGCCTCGCCGGTTGCGATTCCGGGCTTTGGAACTTCAAACCGCGTACGTCCGGAAGTCGGAGAGGGAGAGGTCGTTGGCGTTCATCCGCCGCTCCTTCTTCGGCGATAGCTTGGCCAGTTCCGGAAGCAACGCTCCGGTTTGGTCGAACAACTCCTCCGGCCGGTAGGAGCGCATCCACCCCTCGAGCTGTCGCAAGTGTTCCGAGTTCGTACGGACGTCGGACCGGAACCTGAAGCGAGTGCTGATCTGGGGTGGTACCGGTCAGGGCCCCGGTTGCAGAGCCATGACCAGGACCTTTGTAGTCGGGACGGCGGGACTCGAACCGGCGACCTCAGCGTCCCGAACGCTGCCGGGGCGGACTGCGATGGACCGATATGGACTGAAATGCCAGGTCAGAGCATTTCCGAGACGGCTGCACATCGTCTCGAACGGCAACGGACGCGCGATGGACGCGCGATGGAATCGAGCTCATGTGGAGTGCTCGGTTCTGCCCTCGCGGTCAAGCGACGTCGATGAACCTGCGAATGGCCTCGCGGATGATCTCGCTGGTAGTGGTGTGGTCGGCTTCGGCTCGCGCCTCGATCGCTGCCCGAAGCTCTGGGTCGATCCGAACCGGCACGACGTCTGCTGGTCCTGATCCCATCGGGGGTCGACCACGGCGCCGGGTCTTGAGGGTCTCGACGTCGTAGTCGACCTCTTCCACCTCTGCGGCGAGGGCATCGAGGTCTTCGTCGGTGAGGGTGCGGCCGCTTCGGGTGCGGCGGGTGTTCGATTCAGTCATGGCGTGTCCTCCCTGGGTGGTGGGAGCAGGTGGTAGAAGGCAGGCCGCAGGGGCAGGCGTGGATGGTGAGCTCGACGTTGTCGGCGAGTTCGAGCCAGATGATTTCCAGCAGGTTCCCGGCACGATCGGGTCCGATGGCAAGGACCTTGCATCGGGCTCGAGGTCGATGACGGTGAGGGCATGGTCCAGGGCATGGAGGATGGCTGCTTCGTCGATGCCGTGCTTGTGGGCTGACCGATGAACCTCCACATCTCAATATCGTAATACGCAATATCAGTAGATGGAACCCCAGCACGCGCTCGATGACAGATGCGGCACCTCTGCCGTGTGAAGGTTTCCGAAGGTTTTCTCGTGCACACCGCTGACAAGGGCCACGGGACGAAGTGCCTGTGAGGAGGCCATTTCGTCTCCCATCGTTTCGCGTCGGCTCTCGGTCGTTTTCATTGTCATGTGGACGCGATGTGGTCGCGAGGCTGGAACCATGCCGGCGGTTGAGAGTCACACGAGCGTGAGATAACCGATCCTGGATGTGCCGATCTAGTGCGGGTTCAGATATGGGCGGTTCCGCTACAGATCGGTTGATCTGAGCTGCTTATAGCCATGGAGCACGAGCCTCATTGCCTTGATGCCTTCTCCATGGGTACGAGCAGGAGTGGAGGTAGGTCCGTGCACAGCCAGTCCATCACCTGTTCATGGGGCCAGCCCATTTCTGTGGTCAGCACGTGATACGTGGCGTCGCTGTAGACAACGAGAAACACGTCGAGCAACTGATTGCGGGAGATGTCGGATCGGAGATTTCCTTTGGTGGCCAGGCTGTCGAGCACTTGACCGAAAGCTTCCCGCCTCAGATTCTCGTGATGTTCGAAGGTCTTCTTGACCTCATCGTCCGTGCGGGCCGCCGCTGCGAGAACTTCGCCGATCGTGGAGGCGCGGGCGAAGGCTGGTCCGGCGCCTCGAACAAAGAGCTGTAGCGACCGAACCGCGTCGGGCTCTTCGAGCATCGTGTGCCACCAGGGTTGTGCCTGCGGAGGAAGAGGGTCGTCGTCGGCACCCATGACGGCGGAGTCGATCACGGCGCTGATCAGGTTGGCCTTGGTATTGAAGACGAAGTAGATGGTCTGTGGCGCGACAGCTGCCCGTTTCGCGATCGCAGCGATCGTGGCTCCGTGAAAGCCGTGATCGGCGAATTCGATGTGTGCGGCGGCGATGATCGCTTTCCGGGTGGCACGCGACCGCGCTCGTCGTCCTTTCTTGACTTCATTCATGCGACAGCCACTTTTACGAAGTCCTCAACTAGAGTTATACTCTAGTGTTGAACTCATGTTGGAACTCCACTTCCAGCTGAAAGGGCACGAAGGAGGCGACGACGCAGTGAGGGTGGACAATCACATCGACATCGACCGTTCCGCGGCAGACGTCTTTGCCTATGTGAGTGATCAGCTGAACGCACCGCTCTGGCAAAGTGGTCTGATAAAGGTGACGCGATCGACACCCGGGCCTATCGGGGTGGGCACACGACACACGTTTGTTCGCAGGGTTGCTGGCAGACGAATCCTGGGGGACAACGAGTACCACGAATTCGATCCAGGTCACAAGGTCGCGTTCAAATTCGGCTCCGAATCAATGGCCGGTACCGGCTCCTACGAGGTCGAACCTCTGAGCCCGGGCCGCACGAGGCTCCATACTTCGGTCGAGATCCATCCCAGAGGCCTGGCCCGTCTCGCCGAGCCGCTCATCTCGAGGAGCATCAAGAAGGAGGACACCGTCGATCTGGCCAGTCTCAAAGAGCTCCTAGAGCAGGCAGACCAC
>Ga0136614_10000266_pt1 | contig 23800 bp, 29 predicted proteins | sample AntDrymUQ2792106_2_FD_106643 | JGI IMG/M metagenome (GOLD analysis project Ga0136614, IMG submission 106643) | Polar desert sand microbial communities from Dry Valleys, Antarctica - metaG UQ279 (21.06) | ecosystem: Environmental > Terrestrial > Soil > Desert | place: Antarctica: Dry Valley... | reverse complement strand
GGCGCAGGTCAAATCCGACATCAACCGGGAAATCGAGCTCGCGGATTTAAAAAAGCTGCAGGAAGAAGCGCGCGATATGGTGCGCTCGATCGAATCGACCGTGCAGGGAAATATGGCGAGCCTGCAAGCCGGCATCGACTCGACGGTAAAAAGCCTCAACACCGGATTCGACGACCCCGCGGTGGCCAGCAGCACGCCCCCCACCGATTACTCGTGGGAAGGCACCGGGGAAGCGTGGGTTAACAGGCGTTTCGAGCGCCGCTTCAAGCCAGGCCCGACGGTCTCCGAATTGAGCGAAGAGATTGCGCGGCTGAAGCGCCAGTTGGCGATGCCCGATACCCCGGGCTCTTCGCGCCACAAGCGGGCGCCGCGCTCGCGCATCAACAAAGCGCGAATCCGCCGCTAGTGTCTGTCCGAGATCCTGGTTCCGACGCGGCAGTGATGCCGGACGCCTGCGCCCCTAAGCCGTCGCGGGTCGAGATCGCGTCCTGGATACTGATTGGCGCCGCGCTGCTCCTTGTGCTGCGGGTGCACCTGCTGACCGCGCTGCTGTCCGGCCTGTTGGTCTACGAGCTGGTGCACATGATCGTACCGCTGCTTCAGCGCCGCTTTTTTGGACGCCGGCCGCGCATGGTGGCGGTCGCGTTGCTCTCTGCGGTCATTGTGGGTCTGATCACTGCCGCTGTCGTCGGCATCATTGTATTTTTGCGCAGCGAGGCCGGGAGCCTGCCTGTACTCCTTCATAAGATCGCCGAAATACTCGAGCGCGCGAAAGGAGCGCTGCCTGCCTGGGCCGTCGATTACATGCCGGGCACCGTGGATGAGCTGCAGGAAAACTTGCTCGAGTGGCTGAACAATCACGCGAGCGAGCTGCGCTTGATGGGGACAGAAACCCTGCGCACGATTGCCCACGTTCTGATCGGCCTGATCGTCGGCGCGATGCTTGCGTTGCACGAGGCGGTCGACACAGCCGCTGGCAGGCCGCTTGCAACCGCGCTGGCGGCCCGTGCAACAAGACTTGGCGACGCGTTTCGCCGCGTGGTTTTCGCGCAGGTGCGCATATCACTGATCAACACCACATTTACGGCGATATATCTGGTGGTCGTATTGCCGCTTTTCGGCGTTCACCTGCCTTTAACCAAAACGATGATTGCGATCACGTTTGTAGCGGGGCTGCTGCCGGTCGTGGGCAACCTGATATCAAACACGGTGATCGTCATCGTCAGCCTGGCTTACTCTGTCCACATTGCGATCGCATCGCTCGTTTTTCTGGTCATTATCCATAAGCTGGAGTATTTCCTTAACGCCAAGATCATCGGTACCCGGATTCAGGCAAGCGCGTGGGAGCTGCTGATTGCAATGCTCGCGATGGAGGCGGCATTTGGTCTTCCCGGCGTTGTAGCCGCGCCCATTTATTACGCGTATGTCAAAGCCGAGCTCGCCGCCCGCGGCCTTATTTAAGCAATCATCGAGCGTTATCCGCTAGCACAATTGCAGCGCGGATCAGGCAGTGGAGCAGCGGATTTCCAGCGAGCGCTGGCTATACTGGGTCGAAGCGAGTGCGATGATGCCCGAGTCTTCATTACCGACGAATTCGTGCAGCCACCCGGCTTGACGCCGATGTCCTCCAATACCGAAGAACCAGCCCCGGAACAAAGTTTTCTGTCTCACCTGGTCGAGCTGCGGCAACGAGTCGTGCGTGCCGCCATCGCCATCATCGTTGTCTTCATTCCGATGGCGTTCTTCATGCAACAGATTTTCGATTTCCTGTCGCAGCCGATGTTGGCGGCGCTGCCGGCCGGCACCAAGCTGCTGGCTACCGGCGTTATCACCCCGTTCATGGTGCCGCTGAAGGTCACGCTGTTCGGTGCGTTCTTGATCGCGCTGCCTTATGTGCTGTGGCAGGTCTGGATGTTCGTCGCACCGGGCCTGTACCGGCACGAGAAGCGCCTGGCTGGACCGTTGATCGCTTCCAGCGTGCTGATGTTCTTTGCCGGCATGGCGTATTGCTACTACGTGGTGTTCGGATTCGTCTTCAAGTTCATCGCGGGGTTTGCGCCGGCGTCGGTTTCGGTTTCACCCGACATCGAGGCGTATTTCGGCTTCGTGATGAGCATGTTCATCGCATTCGGCCTGACGTTCGAAGTGCCGATCGTGGTGGTGCTGCTGGTGCGCTTCGGCATCGCCACCATCGACAAGCTGAAAAAGGCGCGGCCGTATGTGATCGTGGGTGCGTTCATCGTCGCGGCGATTTTCACGCCCCCCGATGTGCTGTCGCAGCTGCTGCTGGCGATTCCGCTGTGCATCCTGTACGAGCTGGGGATCTTGGTGGCGCGCTTCGTGGGCGGGCCCAAGGGCGCCGACGAAGCCGCGGCGCAGGAAGCGTCGTCGACGTGAGACGCATCGCTGGCGCGTTGCTGGCGTTGCTGCTTGTGGGGTCCGGCGCTGGGGCGAGCCAGCTGCCGGCCGCCCCGGACGACGATGTCGATGTCGCTGCGGGGTGGAAGGCGTATCGCGCGAAGGACTCGGTGCGTGCTATTTCTCACTATCGAAAAGCGGCCGACCGCAACAACCGCGTTGCGCAATTCAATCTGGCGGTGATGCTGCTGGAAGGAGAAGGAACGCGGGCTGACCCGATGGCGGGCATCGGCTGGCTGCGCAAATCGGCCGAGCGCGGATTTGCGCGCGCGCAGTTCGCATTGGCGCTGCTACATGAAAAAGGCGAGCACGTGGCGCGTTCGCAGGATGAGGCCACCGCGTGGTATCGCAAAGCCGCCGAGCAAAATCATCTCGAGGCGCAGGTGGGCCTTGCGACCCAGTATTTTCTCGGTCGTGGTGCGCCGCGCGACTACACGCTTGCGGCGCAATGGTATGAGCGCGCCGCGGAGCAGGGCGACGAGGCATCCGCCTACATCGTCGCCAGCTTGTACGAGAAAGGCGAGGGCGTTGCGCAGAACAATCAGCTCGCGTGGTACTGGTACAGCAGGGCCGCCAACGGCGGCGAACCGGCGGCGATCATGAAGGCGCGCGAGATGCGCGAGAAGATGTTGCGCTAACGCGTGCGCGGCGTGGGTCTTTCTCCCACTGCGACCTGCACGTCGACTTCTTTCCCCGAGCGTACGACCTTGACCCGTGCATCGGAGCCGGGCAGAAGCTGTGAGATCTGATTCAACATCGCCTTGCTGTTGAGCACCGGCTGGCCGTTGATGCTCAGCATCACGTCGCCCGGCTCGAGGCCCGCTTTGCTGGCCGGGCTCGCGCGCTGCACGCCCTTGAGCACCACACCTTCGTTGCGCGGCAGGCGCAGCAGCTCGGCCATCTCGCCCGTGATGTCTTCGGGCTCGATGCCGAAGTAGCCGCGCTGCACCTTGCCGCTCTTGATCAGCTGGTCCATCACCTGCGTGACGATGGTCGACGGAATCGCAAAGCCGATGCCGATCGAACCGCCGGTGCGCGAAAAAATGGCGGTGTTGATGCCAACCAGGTTGCCGTTGGAATCGACCAGCGCTCCGCCCGAATTGCCTTGATTGATCGCGGCGTCGGTCTGGATGAAGTTTTCGAACGTGTTGATGCCGAGGTTGGTGCGGCCGAGCGCCGAGACGATTCCCATCGTCACGGTCTGCCCGACGTCAAACGGGTTGCCGATGGCGAGCACGACGTCGCCTACCTGCAGCGAATCTGACCGGCCGAACGTGATCGCCGGCAGATCGCGCGCGTCGATTTTCAGTACCGCGAGATCGCTTTCAGGATCGGCGCCGACCAGCTTCGCTTCAAACTGACGTCCGTCCGCGAGCGCCACGGCGATTTCATCGGCCGCCTGCACGACGTGATTGTTGGTCAGCACGTAGCCGTCGGCGGTGGCGACGACGCCGGAGCCCAGGCTGGCTACGCGGTCCGTGTTGCTGCGCGCATCGCCAAAAAAGCGCCGATACAGCGCATCGTCGGGCATATTGCGCCGGCGCACTTCCTTCGTGGTGTACACGTTGACCACCGCCGGCGCGGCAAGCTTGACCGCGCCACCGTACGAGTTCAGCGCGTTGACGCGCGCATCGGGCACCGCCGCCTGCTTGATGCCCAGGCTTTCTGCCGCCGGCAGCGAAGCGGCCGCCGCGGGCCGGCGCGAAAGCCATTCGGGGCGCAACGTGGAGACAATGAACAACAACGCCAGGCCAATCGTGGTGGCTTGAGCAAAGACGAGCCACAGGCGGCGCATCATGGTGAAATCATTCCTTGATACAGGCAAAGAGCTAGGCGTCTTTGCCACAGGGCAAGCATTATTCCCCAAGAAGCAAATGGGCTCCCCACCGTTGGTCCGCGCGCCGGCGCCGCTCCCGCGTCTGGCTCAGCGTCGCTTCAGCTCGTCGCGGATCTCGCGCAGCAGCACCACGTCTTCGGCAGCGGGGGGCGCCGTGGCGTCAAGTCGCGCCCGGACGCGGTTGACTGCCTTGATCATCCAGAAGATCACAAAGGCCAGGATGATGAAGTTCAGCAACATGGTGAAGAAGTTGCCCCATGCCATCACCACCGCGGTCGTGCGCGCCGCTGCCAGCGGTGTGCCGGCGGGAACGCTGCCCGACAGCACGATGTACTGATTGGTAAAGTCCACCGCGCCCCCTAGCATCGCATTGATCGCCGGCATCACGATGTCGTTGACCAGCGAATCGACGATCCTGCCGAAGGCGGCGCCGATGATGATGCCGACTGCCAGATCGATGACGTTGCCCTTGACAGCGAACTCACGAAATTCTTTCAGCATGCTCACGTGTCCTCCCACTGCTTGCGCCGTAGCCGGCGACCGAGGCGGGTGAGTGTAGCGGCGCCGAGTAGAAATCGTCACCGGATCAAGTAGAATCGCGCGCTGCCCGGCGGGGCGTGCGGAATTTAAGCCGATCGCCGTGAGCGTTTCCGGACACGCCCGTTATTGCCTCCCACACTTTGATCTGGGGTTTTCATGTCGACGACCACCGTCACCGAGAGTGGCGAGCCCGTACAGAAGCCAATCAATAAAGAACGTAGAGCCACCATTGTGGTGGCAGCGGCTTTCGGTGGAGCCGGCGTGGTCGCGGCCGCGGTTCCATTCGTGACCTCATTTCTCCCGTCTGAGCGCGCCAAGGCGGCCGGCGCGCCGGTCGAAGCGGATATTTCAGGTATCGCGGCCGGCGAGATGCTGACGGTCGAATGGCGCGGCCGGCCGGTATGGATATTGAATCGCACACCGCAAATGCTGCAGTCGATCAAGAAGGTGGACGGCGAAGTGGCTGACCCGAAGTCGCTGCGCACCGCCTACCCGACGCCGGCGTACGCGCGCAATGAATACCGCTCGATCAAACGCGAGTATCTGGTCGTCGAAGGGATTTGCACGCACCTGGGCTGCAACCCGATCGGCCCGTTTGCGGCCGGCGTCAACGTTCAAATGGGCTCCGACCAGGGCTTCGTGTGCCCATGCCACGGCTCGACCTTCGACCTCGCCGGCCGCGTGTTCAAGAACAAACCCGCGCCGGATAACCTGCCGGTCCCGCCACACAAGTATCTATCCGACAACCTAGTGCTGATCGGCGACGATTCGAAGGCCTGACTCCATGGCGGAGCACAAGAGCCAATACACCGGCCTGCTGGGCTGGGTCGACGCGCGCATGCCGACGCTGATGTCGGAATTCAAGAAGCACGCCTCCGAGTACTACGCGCCGAAGAATTTCAACTTCTGGTACATCTTCGGCGGCATCGCCATCGTTATCCTGGTGCTGCAGATCCTGACCGGGATTTTCCTGACGATGCACTACAAGCCCGATGCGAACTTGGCGTTCGCGTCGGTCGAATACATCATGCGCGACGTGACCGGCGGCTGGTTCATCCGCTACTTGCACTCGACCGGCGCCTCATTCTTCTTCATCGTCGTTTACCTGCACATGTTCCGTGCGCTGCTGTACGGCAGTTATCGCCGCCCGCGCGAGCTGATCTGGATTTTTGGCTGCCTGATCTTCCTGATGCTGATGGCCGAGGCGTTTTTTGGGTACTTGCTGCCATGGGGCCAGATGAGCTACTGGGGCGCGCAGGTCATCGTCAATCTGTTCGGTGCGATCCCGCTGATCGGCCCCGAGCTTGCGCTCTTTATTCGCGGTGACTACGTCGTCGGTGATGCCACGTTAAGCCGGTTCTTTGCGTTCCACGTGATCGCGATTCCGCTGGTGCTACTGGGGCTGGTAGTCGCGCACATCATCGCGCTGCACGATGTCGGCTCGAACAATCCGGACGGCATCGAGATCAAGGCTCACAAGGACGCGCAGGGCCGGCCGCTCGACGGCGTTCCTTTTCATCCGTACTACACGGTGCACGACCTTTATTGGCTGTCGATCTTCCTGATTCCGTTTTTTGCTGTCGTTTTCTTCTTTCCCGAGATGGGCGGCTACTTTCTCGAGTGGAACAATTTCATCCCGGCCGATTCGCTGCAGGGGCCGACCCACATCGCCCCGCTGTGGTACTTCACCCCGTACTACTCGATCCTGCGCGCCACGACCGAGCAGTTCATGATCGTGCTGGCGGTCGGCACGATCGGCATGTCGGCCTTGCTGCTGCTGACGATTTCGAATTCGATTGCGCGCGGCGCGATCGCCGTGGGCACCATTGTCGTGCTGCTCGGGTACTTCACGCTGGATCCGAAGTTCTGGGGCGTGGTGTTAATGGGCGTTTCGGTGATGATCTTTTTCGCGATGCCGTGGCTCGATCACTCGCCGGCGCGATCGATGCGGTATCGGCCGGTGTGGCACTTCTGGTTGCTAATCGGATGGGTCGTCGCGTTCCTGATCCTCGGTTATCTCGGCACGCAACCGCCGACGCCGGCTGCCACGCTGATGGCGCAGGCGCTCACGCTGTTGTATTTCGCGTTCTTTGCATTGATGCCGTGGTGGAGCCGGATGGGGTCGTTCAAGCCGGTGCCGGACCGCATCACCTTCGCTCCGCACTGAGGCCGGATCGATGAAGACTCTGATCGCGCTCATCACCCGCATCGCCCTGGCCGTGTCAATCTCGTGCTGTGCCGGCGCAGCACTCGCCGCCGAAGGCGGCGTTGCGATGGACACGTGGCCGGTCGATCGTGTGCAGAATGCTGCGTCGCTGCAAAACGGCGCGCGGCTGTTTGCGAGCTACTGCATCGGCTGCCACGGTGCCAATCTGGTGCGCTGGAACCGCTTGCAGGAAATCGGCCTCACCGACGCCCAGATTCAGCAATATCTGATTTTCGGCAATCAGAAAGTGGGCGACACGATGCGCAGTGCCGCCACGCCCTCGGATCAGAAACGCTGGTTCGGCAAAACGCCGCCCGATTTGTCGGTGATCACGCGCGCCCGCACGTCGGCCGGTCACGCCGGTACCGACTACATCTACACGTTGCTGCGCAGCTATTACCGCGACGCGGGTTCACCCACCGGATGGAACAACGTGGCGTATCCCAACATCGCGATGCCGCACATCTTCTGGCAGGAACAGGGCCCGCGCGAGGTCAGGATTGAATCGACCGACACGCGCAAGGACGCGAAGACCGGCGCGGTGCAGTACGTGAACGTGAGCATTGTGTACGAGCCGAACGGCACCTCGTCGCGCACCGAAACTCCGTCGGCCACGCACGGCGCCGAAGGCATCAGCTATGCGTTCAAGGCGGCCAACCCGGAACAGGCGCGGCGCTTCGATTCGGACGCCGCCGACGTAGTGGCGTTTCTTGCGTTCATCACCGACCCGACGGCGGGCAAGCGCGTGCAGATCGGCGTCTGGGTGCTGATATTCCTCGCCTTCTTCACGTTGATCGCCTGGCGCTTGAACGCCGTCTATTGGAAAGACGTCAAGTAAACGTATTGTCCGGCGGCTTCGGAGCGGCCGGACGCCGCAGATAAGTCAAAAGAAAACAAGGAAACGATAATGATGGTGCTTTACTCCGGTACGACCTGCCCCTTTTCGCAGCGCTGCCGCTTTGTGCTGTTTGAAAAAGGCATGGACTTCGAGATTCGAGACGTCGATCTGTTCAACAAACCCGACGACATCAACACCATGAATCCGTACGGCCAGGTGCCGGTCCTGGTCGAGCGCGACCTCGTTCTGTACGAGTCGAACATCATCAACGAATACATCGACGAGCGCTTTCCGCATCCGCAGCTGATGCCCGCCGACCCGGTGATGCGCGCGCGCACGCGGCTGTTCCTGTTCAACTTCGAGCGCGAGCTGTTCGTGCACGTGCAAATCCTCGAGAACAGCAACAATCAGAAGGCGATGGAAAAAGGCCGGGCGACGATTCGCGACCGGCTGACGCAGCTATCGCCGATCATGCTGAAGAACAAGTACATGCTCGGTGACGACTTTTCGATGCTCGACGTGGCGCTCGCCCCACTGCTGTGGCGGCTGGATCATTACGGAATCGATCTGCCGAAAACCGCCGCGCCACTGATGAAATACGCCGAACGCATGTTCTCGCGGCCGGCTTATATTGAAGCCTTGACCCCGTCTGAAAAAGTGATGCGCAGGTAGTTTGCCGCAGTTTGCAGAGAGCACCGATGGCCGACGTCTCCACCAAGCCGTACTTGATCCGCGCGATCCACGAGTGGTGCGCCGACTCGGGGCTGACGCCGTACATCGCCGTGCTGGCCGACGCCGGCGTCAGCGTGCCGCACGAGTTCGTCAAGAATGGTGAGATCGTGCTGAACATTTCGCCGCTTGCCACGAATCGGCTGAAACTCGGCAACGAGCTGATCGAGTTTCAGGCGCGCTTCGGCGGAATCGCGCGCGAAGTGTCGGTGCCGATCGACAAAGTCATCGCGGTGTATGCGCGCGAGAGCGGGCAGGGCATGGCGTTCGACGTGCCGCGCAGCGCGCCTGCCGGGGCCGAGCCGGCGAGCGCCGACGCGGGCGGTGCGAAAACGTTGCCGGGCCCGACTCCGATCGCGCTCGTGGCTGTGCGGGCGCCCGCTGCCGCCGATAACAACGAGCCGAACGAGCCGCCGACACCGCCGCGCTCCGGCGATCGACCGAAGCTGACGCGGATCAAGTAAGGTCTGTCGGAAGTGCGGCCGGCATAGCTCAGTTGGTAGAGCAACGGTTTTGTAAACCGAAGGTCGGGGGTTCGAGTCCCTCTGCCGGCACCGCCGCTTTGCAACGGAAAGCCCCAACCGAAATGCAGGTGACCGGACTGCACCATATCCAGCTCGCGATGCCCGCAGGCGGCGAAGCGCAGGCGAGATCTTTCTACGGCACGCTCTTGGGTCTGGTGGAGATACCCAAGCCCGCGAACCTCGCGGCGCGCGGCGGGGTCTGGTTTGAATGCGGCGCCGTTCAACTGCATCTGGGCGCGGACGCAGCCTTTGTGCCGGCCAAGAAAGCGCATCCCGGATTGCTTGTGGAGGATCTGCCAAGCGTCACGGCCGAACTAATCGCTGCCGGTTACGACGTCAAATACGACTCCGAACCGTTTCCCGGATTCGATCGAGCGTTTTTTGCCGATCCATTCGGCAATCGAATCGAGCTGCTGCAAGCGCAGGTTTGATGTGCGTGGCGCGGAGTCGCGCTAGGCACGTTGCGTCGCTTCGCCGATTTGTCCGTCCCACCGCGGCGCGAGCTGATTCTCAATGCCCAGCAGATCGAGCACGCGCGCCAGCGAGTGATCGACCATTTGCTCGACACTCTGTGGCCGTTGATAGAACGCGGGCAGTGGCGGGAAGATGATGCCTCCCATTAATGTCACCGCCTCCATGTTGCGAATGTGCGCGAGGTTCAGCGGCGCTTCGCGCGGCATCAGCAGCAGCCTGCGGCGCTCCTTGAGGCACACATCGGCGGCGCGCGAAATCAGATTGTCGGCGTAGCCATGCGCGACCGCGGCAAGCGTCTTCATCGAACACGGAGCGATTACCATGCCATCGGTCTTGAACGATCCGCTGGCCGGCGTGGCGCCGACATCGCCGACGCTGTGCACCACATCGGCCAAGGCCTCGACGTCGGCGCGCTTCATATCAAGCTCCTGATGCACGTTCAGTACGCCAGCAGCTGATAGCAGAAGGTGTGTCTCCACGCCGAGCGTGCGCAGGTGCCGCAGCAACTGCACGCCATAGATCGCACCGGTGGCGCCGGTGATCGCGACGATCACCCGCATGGGCAATCTAGACGACCTTGGCTTCCGTCAGCAAGGTTTGCAGCTCGCCCGATTCAAACATCTCGCCCAATATGTCCGAGCCGCCGACAAACTGACCGTTGACGTAGAGTTGCGGAACGGTGGGCCAGCTGGAAAAATCCTTGACGCCCTGGCGCACGTCGTCGTCTTCGAGCACGTTGACGGTGACTAGGTTCTTCACGCCGGATTGCTTCAGCAGCGCAATCGCGCGGCCCGAGAATCCGCATTGCGGAAACTGGGCGGTGCCCTTCATGAACAGCACAACCGGGTTGTCGGACACTGTCTTTTTGATGAAATCTTGAGAATTCATGGCAATCACTCGGAGTGGATTTTTCCGAGTGTAGCGAGCAGCGGCGTCGAGTCAAACGACACCGGCCACCGTGACGCGTTCGAGTCCGGCCGGATCGAAATGCGTCTGGATGTTAATCCAGCGGCGCTCTTCGAGCAGCGCACGCACCGCCGCGCCTTGCTCGAAGCCATGCTCCAGCAGCAGCCATCCACCCGGAGAAAGATGCGATGGCGCGCCCTCGATGATCGTGCGCAGAGCGGCCAGCCCGCCCGCCTCGGCGATCAGCGCAAGCGCCGGTTCGAAGCGCAGGTCGGCCAGATGCGGATCGCCTGTGGCCACATACGGCGGGTTGCTGACGATCAGATCAAACCGCGCATCCGCCGGCAGGGCGGCGTACCAGTCGCCGGCCGCGAATTCAACGTTGTCGGCGCCAAGCCGAGCGGCGTTGGCGCGGGCGAGCGTCAGCGCAGCGGTCGATGCATCGGTGGCGATTATCTCGGCGCGCGGGTTTTCGATGGCGAGCGAGATTGCAATGCAGCCCGAGCCAGTGCCCAGATCAACGACGTGTGGCTGTCTGCCACTGCGAGCGCACCCGGCCAGGTGGGCTAACGCCAGGTCGACCAGCAGCTCAGTCTCCGGCCTTGGTATCAGCACGGCGGGCGAGACGGCGAACATGCGGCCGTAGAACTCTCTCTCGCCGAGCAAATACGCAAGCGGCTCGTTCGCGCGGCGGCGCAACGCGAGCTGCTCGAAACCAGCCGCATCGGAGGCGCTGACCACTTGATCCGGATGCGCGATCAGGTGTTCGCGCGCAACGTTGAGTTGACGCGCCAGCAGCGCACGCGATTCTCGTTCGGGCAACGCGCTGGCCGCCAGAAGCTGCGCCACCGTGGCTCGACGCTGTTCGCTCACCGCTTGGTGGCGATCAGCAGCACGTTCGCGAACGGCGTGCCTTCGCTCATCGACTGCGTTTGCACGGTAAACCCAATCGCTTCGAGCAGTGAAGTCCACTCGCCGATCGGCCGGCAGCAGAAGCGAGGCCATGCGAAGCCGCGTGCGACCAGGACGCACCAGTCGACCACCAGTGTCAGTCGAAAACGCCGCGAGGGAGCGGCGTCGGCCACGCGCAGCAATAGCGAGCCGCCCGGTGCCAGCGCAGAGTGCACGCGCGCGAGCAACGCCTGCTGAGCAGCGGCGTCGAGGTAGTGCAGCACGTCGAGGAGCACCACGACGTCGCTCGTGGGCAGAGGCGCAGTACGGACGTCGTCGACCGCGAGCCGAACACGGTGACCCAGATCCGCCAGAGCGCGTTGTCCCGTCGCAATCGCACCGCTGCGCAAGTCAAGACCGTAAAGCGTCCAGTCGGTGGCGGGCGGCGCCCAATTTTGCGGCCAGGACTTCGCATCGCTACTTTCTACAGCCGCGAATAGCGCCGGCAACATGCCCATCCCGCAACCGAGGTCGACGATGCGCGCGCGCGACGCAATGCGGCCATCGCGCAGCAAGGCGGCGAACACCGGATCGCCGCCGAGCTTGCTGCGCGAAAAATAGTACGCTCCGCGCCCCGTCGGTCGAAAGCGCAACGCCGCGTGCGCAACGATTGAGCGAAAAGCGGGTTCGGCGGAGGCACGCGCTGCGTAGCGCGTCATGCAGACAACGCGGCCCGCAACGTTACGCAGCGCCAGTTGTGCTCCCGAACGCGGGACAGCACCAGCGGCAGGGCGCCGAGCACGCTGGGGGTGCCGCGCGTGACGCGAACTTCAGCGCCGTCGTGCAGCAGAACAATCGAACCCGGCACCAGGCTGCCCGCGACGCGTGCAGCCACGCGCATCGGGTTAGAGTCGACGCTGTCGAGTGAACGAATGCTCCACGCGACGCAGTCGAGCCCCAGCCGCGCCAGCGCCGGTTCGGTTAGCGGCGTGCGGATGCCGAACGGCGCGCGAAAGTAGCGCGGCGCAACGCCGGTGATGTCGGTCAACACCTGTTGCGCGGCGCCGATATCGCGCGCCATGCGGCCGATGCCGTACAAGCCAAACGTCAGCGCGTGCCCAAAACCATGATTTTCGACCGCGTGGCCACGCGCGACGATCTCTTGCACCAACTGCGGATGGGCGAGTGCGCGGTTGCCGACGCAGAAGAAAGTAGCGTGCGCGCCGGTGCCATCGAGTAGGTCGAGCACGCGCGGTGTCACTTCCGGTTCGGGCCCGTCGTCGAACGTCAATGCGATCTCGCCCCGGCCGGCGGCCGCCGGCGGCAGGGTCACGATCACCGGCCCGAATGCGGCGGTGGCAGGGGATAGCACGAACGCCAGGTTCAGCGCGTGGCTACCGAGCATGGCGCCGACGGCCCATGGCCACAGCGCCGGCTGCGCGGCGATCGCGGCTGCGCCGGCCAGATGCGTGCCGCCGGTCACCCAATGCAGTGGCCCTGGACGCCAGCGGCGCGCGACGCCGCCGCCAGGCAATGTGAAGGGCATCGCGGGCAACGCCGTCTCTTGTACCCGCTTCAAGCGGACCCTTTCACGTCGCACCTTTCAACGCAACGTACTCGGAAAAGATGCCGACTTCTACGTGCCGCGAGACATCGACGAACCCGGCGTCGCGCAGCGCCTGCATCACCTGCGGCGGCGGTACGCAGGCTTCGATCGAATCCCAGTAGTAGCGCATCAGCTCGGGCATGTCGCGCGAGCGCCCGAACACGCGCGCCATCGACGGCACCACGTATCTCATGTACGCCCGCAGCCATCGGGTAGCGCGCGCGCCGTTGGGTCGCGTGATTTCGAGCACGCACGCCCGGCCGCCGGGCCGCAGCACGCGATGAAATTCGGCGAACACCGCGCGCAAATCGGACATGTGCCGCAGTGCGAATCCCATGCAGAGAAAATCGAACGAAGCGTCGGGCACCGGTAAATCTTCGGCGCGGCCTTCGATCACCTGCATGCCGGCGGGCAAGCGCGCGTGCGCCAGCATGCCGGCACTGGGATCGACTCCGGTGATGTTGGCGCCGTCGCCGCTCAACCGCGCCGCTTCGATCGCGGTCAAGCCGGTGCCGGTGCCGACGTCGAGCACCTTCATCCCCGGCGCAAGGCCGGCGCGTTTTAATGCGCGTCCGCGATAACTTGGCCCGGTACCGAGCGCCATCAGCCACTCGATCCGGTCGTAGTCGCCCGCGGTGCTGTCGAATACCCGGCGCAACCAGCGGTGGCGTGCGGCTTCGTCGGCGTAGTAGTCGGTCAGCGGCTGATGCGGCGCCAGCTTTTCACCTCTGACTGTCTCACCCTTCACAGCCGTCATGCCGCCATGCCTCCATTGACTCCAATCACCTGCCGCGTGATGTAGGCGGCGTCGGCCGAAAGCAGAAACGACACCGCGGCGGCGACCTCTTCGGGCTCGCCGATGCGCCCGGCCGGAATCATCTTTACTAATTCGTCCTTCGGCAGGTCGCGCGTCATATCGCTCGCGATCAAGCCCGGCGCGACACAGTTGACCGTGATGTTGCGGCTCGCGAGCTCGAGCGCGAGCGCGCGCGTGGCGCCGATGATGCCGGCCTTGGACGCGCTGTAGTTGACCTGGCCGCGATTGCCGATCTGCCCGGACACGGACGCCAGCGTGACGATGCGGCCCGGCTGGTGGCGCCGAATCATCGGCATGACCAATGGGTGCAGCACGTTGTAGAAGCCATCCAGATTGGTGCGCATGACCGCGTCCCAGTCGTCCGATTTCAGCGCGGGGAACACATTGTCGCGCGTCACGCCAGCGTTGCACACGACGCCGTACGGCGCGCCGTGCGCTTCGATGTGCGCGGCCAGTGCCTGCGCGCACGCCGCGCGATCGGCCACGTCGAACGCCAGTATGTGCGCCACGCGGCCGAGCGCGCGAATCTCGTCGGCAATGTTCTCGATGACTTGCGCCGAACTGCGATGGTGCAGCCACACGTCGTAGCCGTCGCGCGCAACCCGCAGCGCGATCGCACGGCCGATGCCGCGGCTGGAGCCGGTCACCAGCACGCTGCCGGTCATGAGCGCCAGAACGGAAAAAAATTGAACCATCCGAGCGGCGCCTTGCGGCACGCGCGCTCGAGGCACTGCGCATATTCGCTCATCACTTCGCGCAACGCGGCTTCGCGCACAGCGCGCGGCAGCACGACCGACTCGCGCAGCTGTTCGCACACCAGCGTGTAGTGGCCCTTATCGCCCGGGCGCTGATAACAAGCCATCCAGTAGGCCGGGCAATTCAGCGCGGCGGCGAGTACCCACGGACCGATCGGCAGCGGTGCCGGCGCGCCGAGAAACGGAACGTCGAGCGTGCGGTCGCTGGTGACCGGCACTCGATCGGCGGCGATGACGACAAAATCGCCGAGCTCGACGCGGGAAGCCAAATGCGCGATTGTCGCGGGATCGACTTCGGTGACCTGCAGCAGGCGCTGCGCGCTTTCCGGATTAATGCGCGTCAACATTCGATTGAAGCGCTCCGCGTGCCGCGTGTGCACGAGAATGTGCAGCCGCAGATTCTTGTCGCGCTCGCCCAGCAGGCGTAGCAGCTCAAGATTGCCGAAATGCGCCACCACCAGTACGCCGCCGCGATTGTTGGCGACGGCGTCGTCGAAGCGAGGATCGACGTCACGCGTCACGTCGGCAAATTTCAACCCGCCGGTCCACGCGAGCGCTTTGTCGAGCAGCGCTTCGGCAAAGTAGCGCACGTGCCGCGTAGCCGCATTCCATGTCTGCCATGACGGCGCGTCCGCCGGCAGAACACCGAGCCTTTGCTGATATTGAATCGACGCGCGGCGCGCCAGCGGGCGCACCAGAATGAAATACCATGACGCCGGCAACAGCAGCACGCGATACCACCAGCGGCCGAAAATGGCGTGCGAGGCGTACATGAACCACAGGCCGATCGAGAGCCCCGCTTCGGGCACAGTGGCCCAGTGACGGGGAGTCTCGGCGGGCGGTGCAGCCGCCGCAGTCGATCGGAACAGTTTCACCTCGGCATCATGCATCACGGCGCCCTGCCCGCAAGTCGTCGCGGCAGCAGTTGTGGCAGCCGCAGCAGCATTCCCCCCAAGAGTCGGAAGTGCAGCCGCGCCATGCGCACGTTGTCGCTCAGCATGCGGAAGTGCGATACGCCGTCGGCCGGGTACGTGACTGGAGTGGGTAAGTTGACGACAGGGGTACCGGCCCAGAACAGCCGAACGATAATGTCCGCGTCGAACTCCATCCGTCGCCCCACCGGGGCGCGATCGTCGAGCGCAATCGCGGGCGCAATCGGATACAGCCGAAAGCCGCACATCGCGTCGGCGATCTGGCGCGACAGCGTGTGCAACCACACCAGCACGGTCGTGATGCGCCGTCCATGCAGCCGCACGGCGGGCACGCTGGCATCGTATTGCGGCACGCCGTTGATCACGGCATCGGGATGACGCTCGGCGGCGGCGACAAACCGCGCAATGTGCGACGGATCGTGCTGCAGGTCGGCATCGATTTGCACCGCGTGCGTGAAGCCGGCGGCGAGTGCGGCGCGCAGCCCGGCGAAGACCGCGGCACCTTTGCCTTGATTGACCTCGAGTCGAAGCCGGCGCAACCACTGCGAGTTTTCAGCCGAGAGTTGCTCAACCAGCCGCGCGCACGGTGCATGGCTGCCGTCGTCGACCAGCCAGCACGTCAGCCCCGTCGAGCGCAGCGCTTGCACCAACTGCGGCAACGCGCCTGCGTGGTCGTATACCGGAACCACGACACAAACCCGAAGTGGATGCAACGTGAGTGCAGAGATCAGCGAGCGATCAGCAATTGAGCAGATCGAGCGTCTGCGCCAGCGTGCGAACCTGGCGAAACGCGCGAAAATCGATCTCGCGCTCGAACGCAACGTTGAACTTCAGCGCGATCTCGGCGATGTCGATGCTGTCCAGATCGAGGTCCTGGTAAATATCGGCATCGGGCCGAAGGCGATCGGCGGGAATGCCGAACTCGCGCTGCAGAAAATCGTGCAGCCAGTCCGAGGGCTGCGGTGCCGGTAACGGAAAGTCGCGCTTCATCGCCGGTGTCGCTTTTTATCCGGACTACGCCGCCTGCGCGGCGCCTCGTTGCTCGGCGACAAACGCGGCCAGTGCGCGCAGGCTCGCAAAATGCCCGCGATTGTTTTCATTGTCGGCTGTCAGCTTGACGCCGTAACGCTTGGAAAGCGCAACGCCGATCTCGAGCGCGTCGATCGAATCCAGACCCAGCCCATCGATGAACAACGGTGCGGCCGGATCGATATCTTCGGCGCGCACGTCGTCGAGGCCGGTGCACGTGACGATCAGCTCCGCGATTTCTTTCTCAAGCGGGTTCACGACGAGTCAGCTCCCTTGCATAAAAATCCTGCAAATGCGCAGTCAAGCGGCGCGCGGCAAGCGATACGCTGTCGGAGGCGTTGACAAACGGTGCCGATGCAATCGGCGCATGCGCGATCACACGCACGCGTGGCCGTATGCGCGGCGCCAGCCACCAGCGGCTTTGCTTGGTCAGCAACGGCTCGCTGAACACGATCGTGACCGGCACCACGGGGCAGCCCGACCGCACTGCGATCTGCGCCGCGCCGCGCCGCAAGCGGACTGCGCCGTCTAACGCAGTGCGCGTGCACTCGGGAAACAGCAACAGCGCCTGGCCGGCATCGATGCGCGCGCGGCACGCATCGATCAATGCGATAGCGTCATCGTTGACTACGTAGTCGGCGCCGCGAATCGACGCTGACAAAAATGGATTGGCGCGCAGCGCCCGCTTGGCGACCACGATGGCGTCGTCGAGGTACGCCAGCAATATCGGCGCATCGAGCAATGACGGATGGTTGGCCACGATCAAGGCACCCGGACTCGCCGCGCGCTCGAGGCCGCTGACTTCGAGCTCGATCAGGCGCAGGGCACGCAGGCCGCCAATGTATGTGCGCATCGCCGAGCGAATCATGCGGCGCACTCCTTTAGCGCGACGGGCCGGATCGTGCACGGCGATCGAATAAATTGGCACCGCAAGTGCGCTCATCAGCGCACTCCAGATGCCAAACACGATGAACATGCCGATTTGACCAATCGATCGACCGGTGCGACCGAGCGTGCCGGCGAGCGGACGCGGGCGGTCCTGCAGCACCATACGACTCTTGCGCTCCACGCCAGCAGCGCGTCCGGAAAGCACCCCCGCCATGCCTTACCCCTGTTGTGCTGCCGGGGACTCTACGACGTCCCAGTGCAATTCGGTGCGATTGTAAGTCCCGGCCATCATGTCGAATACAACGGTTTGCGGCGCCGCGGCGGTTGACGCCACTGCCATCAGACACGTCTGCCAGCGCGCTTGCCACAGTCGCTGCCGTGCGTTCGGCCCGGCTTTGAAGCGCGCCTCGGCTGCGACCCATGCGGTAAGGACCTGCTCACTTTCAGCCTCGGCATGGTCGGCAAGACCAAGCCAGGCAGCAGCCGCGCGCGGGTCGCTCAACTGTCGGCTCGCCTCGAGGTCGATGCCGACCGGTTCTAACGCAACGATGGCGGCCACGGCCTGACCGCTGTGGGCCATGCTGACGTGGCATCGGGCGACGCGCGCTCGACCGTCGGTGTCGACTTCGACCGCGGCAGCGTCGAATCCCGCTACAGCGAGCAGGCGACGCAGCAATACGTGACCGACGATGAATTGACTGCGCCTCAACGGGCGATAAATGCGCGCCAGACGCGCGCGCTCCGACGCTGTCATCGCCTCGATCTGCGCGGCCTGCCACGTTGCGTCTAGCGGCGATTCGAAGCACGTCAGCGCAACGATCGGCTGCATCAACGCGCACTTAGTACGACGCACTGAGTACGACGGCGGCGCGGCCCCGCATGATCGACTCTCCGGCCGCGCTCAGCTCGAAGCGATAGGCGACCTGGTTGTCGGAGCCGAATTCGCGCACCGCTTCGATCGTCAGCGGCGAGGCGCATCGATCCAGCCGTTCGACCGACCACGTGAGGTCGAAGGCCGCGACCAGATAGCCATGGCGGGCCGCACTCTCTGACGGGCCCGAGTCCGGCACGCCGCCGACCAGGGCGCCGTGAATCGCCATCGCCTGCGCGCCGTATTCGAGGCCGCAGGCGATCGACAGCACACCATCGAACGCCAGCGGATGGTCATCGCCGCGATGCGAGTCGCTTTCGCAGACGATGTGGATGTCGTCGTGTGAGACGACGCGGTCGATCAGTCGCATGCGGCCTGCGTGCGGCAGCAGTCGCTCGAGCGATTGTCTAGTCCCCATCTGCTAGGGCGGTCTCACCCGCACGCGCAACGCACGGCCATTGCCCTGCCTCAACACGATCTCGCTCGCGTCAGAGTTTGCGAGCGCCGATATCAGCGGCAGCAGCCGCGCGGCGGGATTGCCGGTGCGCGCAGCCTCCAGCTGCGGATCAGGCAGGGTGCTGTCCGTGGCGGCCGGACCGACATCGGCCAGTTCGATCTGCGCGCGTACGCTAGCAGACGACGGCGGCGCCACGACCAGCGCGACAGCCCAGTGATCAAACGTCTGCCTGGCCTCCCACAGCGGCGACGGATACGGCAGGTCGTAGCAGACCATCAGCACCGGCGCCTCAGTGGTGGTCGCTTGCACGGCAGCTTCCAGCAAGGCCGCCGGTCCGCTGCCATCAAATGCGCACAGGGTGGTCACCGCACGATGGCTTTCGACCGCGATGCTGTAGTAACCCGACGCGGCGTTGTGCACCGAGTTGTGAAAGCGGGTCGGCGAAATCTGGTAATCGCCCGCCGCCAGCATTTCGCACAAGTCGTGAATGATTCCCGGATTACCCGAGCTGCTGGAAAATACGGCCGGTACATTTTCCGCATCGACACCCGAGTGCAACAGTGCCTCGTGTGCAGCGGTGAGCGCGATGCGCGTCGGCGGGGTTGCACGGCGGCGCTCCGCGGCCGGTAGCAAGTCGGTGGGTGGCGGGGCGCTCTCGGTGCGTTGGTATTGGGCGGCGCCGGAAAACACCGCCTGCGCCGCTGGCCAGCTCTCGAACCCCGGGCCGAACAGACCGATACCTAATACCGAGCACTTCATCACGCGCGCCCGAATATCACGCTGCAATTGCTGCCGCCGAAGCCGAACGAATTCGATAGCGCGACATCGATGGAGCGCATTTCGTTATCGAGCAACACCGCATTCGGGCACTCGGGGTCGACGTGCGTGGTGTTCAGTGTGCCGGGCAGCAGGCCGTGTTCGAGTGCGAGCATCGACACCACCGATTCCACAATTCCTGCCGCCCCGAGCAGATGCCCAAACCAGCCCTTGGTCGAGCTCGTCGGCACGCGGTTGAAGACCTCAGCGACCGCGCGGCCTTCCGACGGATCGTTCGAGCGCGTGGCGGTGCCGTGCAGGTTGACGTAGCCGACCGCGTCCGGCTGCAGGCCCGCAGCATCGAGCGCGCCTCGCATTGCCAACTTTGCGCCGAGGCCTTGCGGGTGCGGTGTGGACATATGGTGCGCATCGCTCGACTCGCCCACGCCGCGCAACATCACAGGCGCTTTCGCATTGCGTTCAAGCAAGGCGAAGCCTGCGCCCTCGCCGATCGAGATGCCGCTGCGCGCAACGTCGAACGGACGGCACGGCTCGCGCGACAGCAGCTCCAGCGAGCCGAAGCCGCATAGCGTCGTCAGGCACAGCGAATCGACTCCGCCCACGATGGCCGCGTCGATCCAGCCGGCGCGCATCAATCGCTCGGCGGCGGCGAAGACCTTGGCGCTCGACGAGCACGCGGTCGAAATCGCGAACGTCGGCCCGAGTGCGCCCGCGGCTTCGGCGATCAGGGATGGCGCCGAATAGTTGTTTAACGTCGACGCATAGTTGAACGACGCGGGCAGGCGGCCGTTCGCTTCGCGCGTGCGAAATGCGTGTTCGGCTTGCAGAATGCCCGACGTGCTGGTGCCGATGATGACCGCGACGCGCGTGGCGCCATGGCGTGCGACCGCGGCCTGTGCCGCCGTGAGAAAGCCGTCGCCTTGCAGGCCGAGCCAGGCCAGGCGATTGTTGCGACAGTCGAATCGTGACCAGGCCTCGGGCAGCGTGATCGAATCGACGCCGTCGACTTCGCCGATCCATGTATCGATTTTGGGTTCGATGTCGGATGACTCGAATCCGGTGCGCGACTCGTAGCGCTTCAATCCGCTGCGCCGCTGCCGCAATGCCTGCAGCAAAGCGTCGCGCCCGCGCCCGACCGCGCACGTCGCGGTATACGCGGTGATCGCGACAGGATTGAACTTCATGCCGGCCGAACTTCTGGTTCAGGGACGGGCGCCGCCAGCGCCATGCTGACCACCAACGCCACGCTCGCGCCGATGGCCACCGTGATCCCGATCATGTGCAACACCGGCGTGGACGAGGCTGCCAGTGCGGTAAATGCAATCAGTGTTGTGGCCGAGGCGAGTATCACCGACAGTGTCACCGGTGCCGAGGGCGAAGCCTGCAGGCCGAAGAACAGCGCGTAATTGGAACCGATGCCTGCTGCAAGCAGCAGTGCAACCAGATGAAACAGTGTGAGCCGCCCCTCGATCAATACCAGCGCGGCCGCCGTAATGGCAATCGATACCGCAACCGCCGTCGCAATACGCGCGGTCGTCCGCGCGTCACGCAATTGCACCGCCAGAATCAGCACGATCAACAATCCTCCGCCCAGCGCCGCCCAGGCGGCATGCACCCTGTAGTCGGCCACCAGCGTTTGCACATCGGTCAAATCGATCAGCGTAACGCCTGCCGCGCTCCTGAGCGCCGCGGCTACCGCGGCGGCATCGTTGACTCCCGTCAGTGTGATCAACGCCGCCGCGCGACCGTCTTTCTGCACGAGTTGAGCGGCCAGCCGTTGCCCAAGTGCGGTGCCCGCGTAGTGGCTAGCCGCCAGGCGCTGACTCCGCGCGCGCTGCACGTCGGCGACAAACGGCTCGAACGCCTCGGGCCGCAACGCGCTGTTGGCCCAGGCCGGCTTCAGGCGCGCGCGCAGCTCGGCTTCATCGGGTAGCGATGCGCGGCGCGCAGCTTGCGTCGCTTCGCTCGGCACCAGGTTCGCCGGCGAGTCGAAGCCCACGATCGCAGCGCTGCCCTGCAACGATTTCAAGCGCGGCTCCAGCGCCTCGGCGCGCGTCAGGGCTTCGTCGAGCGTCGCGCCTTCGACGGCGACGACGAAGCGCAAATCGCCCAGGCCCAGATTGCCGCGCAAATGCGCATCCATTTCTCCCGAGCCGCGCGCCAGCGGCGAGATCGCGGCAAGCTCGTCGTTCCATAGCGCAGGCCCACGCGCGACCAGCAGCACCATCGCCGCGGCAGCCGCCAGCCATATCGGCACGCGCAGGCGGGGTGCATAAGCAGCAAGGCGCGCGAGCGGCGCAAACGGCGCGAGCCGTGCGGGTTCGAGCGGACGCAGCACATCGGGCAGCAAAAAACGAGCAACGATGGCGGCCACTGCAATCCCTGCGATCGACATCAACCCGAGCTGCATCAGCCCCTGGAATCCCGACACCATCATTGCGATGAATCCCGCGCTGGACGTCAGCACGGCGAGCCACAGCGCGCGCCACAACGGTTTGTTCGCATCGGGCCGCACGTTCTCAGATTGCCGCTGCACTTGCACGTAGACCGCGTAGTCGACGGCCTCGCCGATCAGTGTCAGCCCGAACCCGAGCGTGATGCCGTGAATCGAGCCGAACACCGCAGCCACCGCAGCAAGGCCGACCAGCGCGCCGGTGGCCGTCGGCAGCGCGGCCCACAAGAGGAATCGCGGGCTGCGCAGCACCAGCAACAACAAGAGCGCGACGGCCACACCGGCGATCAACGTCAGCCGCTGGGCGTCCTGCTGGATCGCCGCGCGCGAGGCCACCGCGAATACGCCGGGGCCGGTCAGATGAAGCTGCAGGCCATTGGGCTCGCTGCTGTTGAGGTTCACCGCGCTGAACGCGGCGCGCACGGCCGCCGTCGCCTCGGCCTGCGCGTCGACATCGAACCCCGGCGCCTTAGTCGTCGCGAGCAGCAGCGCCGTGCGGCCGGTTTCGTCGAACCACACACCATGCTGCGCGATGGGCGCGCGCGCCGGCTTCAGTGCCGAAAGAATCGCCAGCAGCTCGCCGGTGGGGTCGCGCGCGGCAAATGGCTTGACCAGCGGCGCGGCCGATGAGCGGAGCAGCGCTTCGAGCTCCGTGGCCGCGTCGCGCAAGCCCTCGACGGAAAATCGTTGCGGTGTGATTTGCGCGCTCAGCAGATAGCGCGCGTCGAACAATCGATCGCGATCGGCGGCGAATGCCGCCGGGTCGCCGTTGGCAACGAACGCAAAGCGCGGATCGGCGCGCAGCGCGGCGGCCAACTGTTGCGAGCGCTGCGCTGCGGTCAGCGCCGCGTCGGCATTGCCTGCTTCGATACCGAGCAGCATCACGCGCGCGGACACGCCGTCGCGCAGTTGCTGGGCGAGTAACGCCTGTTCACGGGTCGCCGGTCCGGGCAGGAATGCCGTGATGTCGGTGACGATCGTTGCCCGCGCCACCAGCCAGCCGCACGCGATCGTCACGAGCAGCCACGCGCTCCAGCGCACCGCCCACGCCGGGCGGCGTCTGATTTCGTTGCTCATTTCGCCGGAGTGGGCAACGGAAAGATTCGCAGTAGCGTCAGGTCGCCGCTCGCTTCGACGATCTCGACTTCATTGACATCGCTGCCGGCGCCGCGCAGCTCCATGCGATCGACCGTATCGCGCAGCGCACGCTCGCGCGGGATCAGCGTCAGCCCCCACGCCTGGCCGGCCCCGGTCTTCGTGACGTCGTAGTGGCGGCGCAGCTCAGCCAGATTGCCGGCGAGTGTGGCGCGCAGGCTTTCTACCAGCGCGGCCAGCAACGGCGCCTCGGTCAGTGCAAACGTTTGTTTCTGCGTTCGCCCGCGCACCGGCGGGCCTTCGTAGGTGACGACACTCCCTTCGATGCGCACAGATTCGCGCTGCGGTTCGACCGTTCGGCGCTCGAGAATGTCGGGCGACCGAAAGACCATCGTGCCGCTCGACTCGATCGGCGCTTTCAGCAGTGCGGAATGCTTGCGCTCGACAAAGCGCGCGTGCCGCTCGCGGCGTGTACCCAGTTCCGCGAAGAGCCGCGTGAGTTCGTCATCATTTGCGCGTGCCGGGGCGGCGCAAACAAGCGCAGCCAGCGTGATCAAGAAGCGTCGTCGAGCGTCACGGTGATTCACGTAGAAGCCTGCGGTTTAGGACTTGTTCACACTAAAACATGAGTGCGAAAGGTCGATTGCGGGATGCAGTGCGAGGCGTCGCGAGCGCCGTTGGCTAATGCCAATCAGCGAGCGACAACGACGCAATGCGCCCGCAAGCGGCCTTTCCCTCCGGGTTGGGTCGAAATGCGG
>Ga0136614_10000265_pt1 | contig 23826 bp, 16 predicted proteins | sample AntDrymUQ2792106_2_FD_106643 | JGI IMG/M metagenome (GOLD analysis project Ga0136614, IMG submission 106643) | Polar desert sand microbial communities from Dry Valleys, Antarctica - metaG UQ279 (21.06) | ecosystem: Environmental > Terrestrial > Soil > Desert | place: Antarctica: Dry Valley... | reverse complement strand
GTTCGAACAAGTCACGCTCTCCGTCGCCTCACCTTCCGGCCACACTTACCGCGTGCGCCGCCCCGCTGGCTCCGCGCTCGTTTACGAAGGCGCGATTCCTTTACTCGGCGAAGGCTCTTGGCGCGCTGGCTTCGTGCGCTACGACGTGCGCTGGTAGCGAGGATGATAAGCAGTGAGCCGCAAGCAGTATTCAAAACATAAATGCCACTGCTTACTGCTCACTGCTTTCAATCATCCAACAGCCTGCCACGAAATATCGGTTGGCCCGCGAGCGACGTGTAAAAGCCGTAGCCCGCGAGAGCCAGACAAATAATAAGAGCCAGCACGAAGCCGCCCGCGTACCACGCGGAGAAATCGGAAGTGATGGGGAAGTAGATGAAGAGGTCGTGGAAGAAGATGGCCGCGACGAGCGCCAGCAGGCCGAAGCGGTAAAGAAGCCCGATGATTAACAGCGCGCTCGTGACGGCGAACAGCCAGTTGAAAGGAAGGTCGGGCGTATCTAAGACGGCAAGCAAGGTGAGCAACGACAGCCCGACGGCAAAAGTCAGCCGCTCCCGGCGCAGCACAAGGCGGAGCAACAGGAGCACGAAGAGGAAGCAGAACGCCAGCAGTAGCGAACCGAAGATTTGAGAGGAGAATCCGATGACGAAAGAGCGCAGGCCGAGCAAACTCGTGGCCGGATGGTAGTGGGGAATGTCAGTCGCCCGACCGAGCCACGCCGGGATCAGATGGGGGAGGTAGTTCTTCACGATGAAGCCCGCTCCGCAGACTGAGCCGATGAGGATGTCGCGCCCGACCAGCGGATCGCGGAAGCCGCCTGCGAGCAGGCGCGTCCAAGAGACGATGCGGCCCGGCCAACGCCGCCTGACAAACGGTTCGAGCGCGATGTACGTGAGCCAGATAAAGCCGGCGAAGAACAGGCTGGATTGCAGGTGGCGCATAAAGGAGGAGAACTCGTCGAAGCCGGCGACGTGATGCGCGCTAAAGACCCAGCCCAACATGAAGGCGACGAAGAGGTACAGCGCGACGCGAAACGCCCCTTTGCGGTCGCCGCGCCCCTGCCGCAAGTTTCTAACGGCCAGCGCCACGCCCCCGATGAGCGTCGCGAAGAAGACGCCGAGCAAGATCGCGGCCAACCCTTTCTGCTTCGCGCTCAACGACTCTTCCACTTGACGCTCCGGCACGTCCCACGGCGACAGCAAAGTGAAAGAGACGGGCCGCCCCCGGTAAGCGGCGGCCTCGACGCGCAGCGCGATGTCCGGCTGATCAGGATAGACGCCTTCCCAAGCCGCGCGCTCGTCGGCGTAAGTCGAAGGGGTCCACTGCGGCGCGGTCGGCGTGAAGCGCGCGGAGTCCAGCCCGGCGGCGGCGAACAGCGGGTGCCAATCCGTCGCTGGCGGCTGTCCCGGCGTGTCGTCTAACTGCGGCGGCACGTGGTTGAGCGTGATCAAGCGCCCGCGCGTGTCAAGCAGCACGCTCGTCATGCCTGAGATGTTGCGCGGCGGATCGTTGTACTGAGTCTCCCACCCGATGAGCGGCAGTAGATAACGAGGGCTTTCCCTGTACCAGAACTCGAAGACCGACGGCTGCCCAACTTTCAATTTGTCCCAGCGCGCGGGTGAAGGATCGTTCCGCAACAGGTAACGCGGGTAAACCTGACTGACGCCCATGCCGAAGGCCGTGTCAATTGGCGGCGCGGTATAACCGAGTTGGGAAATGATCTCGCGCGCCCGCTCGCGCAAGATTTCCGGCGACTTCTCTAAAGGCACGCGGCGGTAGAGCGTGGCGTCGCGCGAGAGGTAAAGCATCGCCGCCGTCAGCGCGAAGAGCGCGGCGAGCAGACTGACGGCCACCGCCGGGCGCAAGACGCCTTCCTTCGGCGCGGCGGCCACCATTTCCGGCGAGGGCGTCTCGCCCGCCGCCAAAGCCGCCGCGATTGGATCGCCGCCCGGCAATGCCGCCGCCACTTGCAGGGCCGACGCGGGACGCTCCGCCGGGTTGCTCGCCAAGCAGCGTTCAATTACGTGCTCAACGAGCGGGTCCAAATCTTTGACGAGGCTCGTCGGGCTGGTTGGCGTGGTGTCGCTCTGGCGCAGGCGCAGTAGTTCGTCGAGCGTCCGCGCGTCGAAGGCGCGCTTGCCGGTGAAGATTTCATAGAGCACGAGGCCGAGCGCGTAGATGTCGCTTTGAGCCGTGACCTCTTTGCCCGCGAGTTGTTCGGGGGCCATGTAGGCGGGAGTGCCGGAAGCGATCTCGCCACCGCGAAACTCTTCCGCTAATCCGGCCAGCCCGAAGTCTAAGATGCGGACGTTGCCGCGCTCGTCGAGCATCACGTTCGCCGGTTTCAGATCGCGGTGCAGCACGCCCGCCTCGTGCGCGGCGGCCAAGCCCGCGCAGAGTTGCCGCGCCACCTCAACAGCTTTGTCCGCCGGCAGACGCCCGATACGCTTGAGCGTCGCCGCCAACTCCTCGCCGCGGATTAGTTCCATTGAGAGGAAGTGCAAGCCCCCGGCCTCGCCGATGTCATAAACGCGGCAGACGTTTCGATGTGAAATCTGCCGCGCCACGCGCACCTCGCGGTGCAGGCGCGCAAGCGCCGCCCCGTCCGCCGCAAGCGCTTCGGGCAGGAACTTGAGCGCGACTAACTGTTCGAGCTTCAAGTCCTCGGCCTTATAAACTTCGCCCATCCCGCCCCGACCTAGCAGTCCGACAATTCGGTAACGCTCCGCCTGCAACATCGTCCCCGGAATAAAGCGCGCACGGTCGAGCGAATCCGCCTTCACCGAAGCGATTACTGCCGGCTCGATCTTCCGCGCCGCGCCACCGCCATTGCCGCCTGTCGCGGGCTGTTCCGCCCCGGTCAGCAGTTGCGTCTCCGGCTGCGACGTCTCCGCGCCGCACGAAGGGCAGGCCAGTTGTTCGTCAGGAATGAGGCTCGCGCAAGAGGGGCATCTGTTCATAGGCGGCGCATTGTACCACCGCGCGGATGGGGGAAATCGGAAACCTTGCCGGGCCGGGTGAGGCGTCCGCCTCGCCGCTTCGTCCCCGTGCGGAAACGGGTTATCATGTGTGTTTCGCCAAAGCGCCGAATTCTCAACTGTGCAATGGGCCGAGTGGATCATCGAGTTTATGACGGAAGAAGCGATCACGGTGCGCGGGGCGCGCGTCAACAATCTGAAAAACGTGGATTTCACGATCCCGATTGAGCGTTTGACGGTCGTCACGGGCGTCAGCGGTTCGGGGAAATCCTCGCTCGCGTTCGACACGATTTATGCCGAAGGGCAACGGCGTTACGTCGAGTCGCTGTCGTCGTATGCCCGGCAGTTTCTCGAACGGATGGACAAACCAGACGTGGACGAGGTGCGCGGCATCCCGCCAGCGATTGCGATCCGGCAGAAGAACTCGACACGCAACCCGCGCTCGACCGTCGGGACGCAGACCGAAGTTTACGATTATCTGCGCCTGCTCTATGCGCGCGTCGGCACGACTTATTGTCGCGTCTGCGGGCGCGAAGTTTATCAGGACTCGCCTGAATCAGCCGCCGAAGAAATTCTTTCGACGCTTCCCGAAGGCGCGCGCTTTTACGTGCTGTTTCCCGCCGAGGCGGGGATGCGCGTGGAGACCAATGGTGACGACGCGGCGAAGAAAAGCGGCAAAGGGCGTAAGGTTAAGGCGACATCAGAGGCGACTGAACGGCAAGCGATCACGGCGCATGTGATGAGCTTGATGCAGCGCGGCTTCACGCGCCTGTACAGCGGAAGCGAGACGATTGAATTGCGCTCGCCCGATGATTACACGCGGCCCGATTTCGCGGGCGTCTCTGTATTGGTGGATCGTCTCGTCGCGCGCGCGGAGGTGCGCCAGCGTTTAGTTGATTCTTTGGAGACGTGCTTTATCGAAGGTCACGGCATTGCCCTGATCGAGACGGTTGAGGCCGAGCCGCGAACTATGCGCTTCTCCGAGCGCTTCGAGTGCAAGTATGACGGCACGTTGTACGCGCAGCCCGAACCGCGTCTGTTCAGTTTCAATAATCCATACGGCGCTTGTCCGACGTGTCAGGGTTTCGGGAACACCATCGGCCTCGATCTCGATCTCGTGATCCCGAACCCGCTGTTGTCGCTTGAGGAAGGCGCTATTGAGCCGTGGACGAAACCGCAATACGAATGGGCGCGGACGGAGTTGCGCCGCTTCTGCAAGGCGGAAGGCATTCCGTTGAACGTGCCTTTCGCAGAGTTGTCGCGGCAGCAGCAGCGCATGATCGTCGAAGGCAAAGGGAGTTGGGGCGGCATCAAGGGTTTCTTCGCGTGGTTGGACACGAAAAAATATAAGCTGCATGTTCGCGTCTTTCTCGCGAAGTATCGCGGCTACACGCTTTGCCCGGATTGTCACGGCGGGCGGCTCAGGCAAGAAGCGCGCGATGTGAAAGTTGGCGGGATGACATTGCCGGAAGTTTCGGCTTTGCCGGTCAAAGAATCTTCGGTCTTCTTCGAGACGCTAGAGTTGACGCCGGAGCAAACGGCCATCGCTGACAAAGTGATGTTGGAGATTCGCCGCCGTTTGCGTTTTCTCGTCGATGTCGGGCTGGATTACTTGACGCTCGACCGCCTCGCTTCGACGCTCTCCGGCGGCGAGGCGCAACGCATTCAACTTGCCACCAATCTCGGCTCGTCACTCGTCGGCGCGCTCTACGTTTTGGACGAGCCTTCGATTGGGCTGCATCCACGCGACAGCGAGCGGCTGATCAAGTTGCTGCACAATCTACGCGACATCGGCAATACCGTCCTCGTCGTCGAACACGATGCGGACATGATGCGCGCCGCCGATCACATTTTGGATGTGGGCCCGGCGGCGGGCGAACTCGGCGGGCGCATCGTCTTTGAAGGCGACTTTGAAGGCTTGCTCAAAAACTCCGCGACGCTCACCGGAAAATACTTGCGCGGCGAGGCTGAGATCAAAGAGCCGAAGCAACGGCGGACGCCGAAGAAACGCAAGCTCGTGGTGCGCGGCGCGCGCGAACATAACTTGCAGGGCATTGATGTCGAGATCCCGTTAGAAATGTTTGTGTGCGTGACGGGCGTCAGCGGCTCCGGCAAATCGACGCTCGTGCATGACGTCTTGTACGCGGGCTTGAAGAAAGGGCGCGGCGAGTGGCAGGGACACGTCGGCGCGTTCAAAGAGTTAGCGGGCGGACAGTTGATTGACGATACGATCCTCGTCGATCAGTCGCCGATTGGACGAACGCCGCGCTCGAATCCGGTGACGTACATTAAAGTTTACGACGGCATCCGCGAAGTTTTTTCGCAGACGCGCGACGCGCAGGCGCGAGGCTTAGAACCTTCGCACTTCTCTTTCAATGTCCCCGGCGGGCGTTGCGATGTGTGCGAGGGCGCTGGCACGGTGACGGTCGAGATGCAGTTTCTCGCGGATGTCGAATTGGTTTGCGAAGAGTGCAAGGGGACACGCTTCAAATCGAACATTCTCGACGTGCGCTATCGCGGCAAGAACATCAACGACGTACTCAACATGACGGTGCGCGAGGCGCTGACATTCTTTCGCGATGTGTCGAAGATCGCGAACCGCTTGCGCGTGCTGGATGAAGTCGGGCTTGGCTATTTACGTCTCGGCCAATCGGCGACGACGCTCTCCGGCGGTGAAGCGCAACGCATTAAGCTCGCTGCTTATCTCTCAAAACGCACCGGCGCGAAGACGCTTTACATTTTCGACGAGCCGACGACGGGCTTACATTTCGACGACATCAACAAACTGCTCGCCGCTTTCCGCACGCTCGTCGAAGCCGGCGGCTCACTGCTCGTTATCGAACATAACTTAGACGTGATCAAGACCGCAGATTACATCATCGATCTTGGCCCCGAAGGTGGCGATGCTGGCGGGCGCGTCGTTGCGACGGGAACGCCCGAAGCGATCATGCGCGCGCCGACATCGCACACCGGGCGTTTCTTGCGCCAATACTTGGCGAAGTCGAACGGACATTCGCCTGAAAGGAAACTGAGCGAAGCATGAATTTGAAACAACGCATCATCACCGACATGACCGCTGCGATGAAGGCCAGAGAAGCGGAACACACTTCCACGTTGCGGATGGTCAAAGCCGCCGTCATGAATCGCGAGATTGAAAAGGGCGGTGAGTTGACCGATGAAGAGTTGACGAAGCTGCTGCAATCGCTCGTCAAGCAGCGGCGTGATTCTGTCGAGCAGTACGAAAAGGCCGGGCGCGCGGAGTTGGCCGCGAAGGAGCGAGCCGAAATTTCGATCATCGAAAGTTATTTGCCGCAGGCCGCGACGCCGGAAGAGATCGAGCGGGCCGTCACGGAAGCCATCGCCGAGACGGGCGCGACTTCAATGCGCGAGATGGGCGCGGTGATGAAAGCCGCGCAGGGAAAGCTCGCCGGAAGCTCATTCGACGGGCGCGCGGTCAGCGAAGCGGTGAAAGCCAAACTTGCATGAGGCGTTCGTGATGCTTCCGTGAACTGAAAGGCTTATCAATCAGCGCGGAGGTGTTGAGCCATGTCACGCAGCAAAGTTCTTGCTCTAATTCTCGCCGGCGGCGAAGGCGGGCGGCTCTCGGTTCTCACGGAGCAGCGCGCCAAGCCCGCGATGCCTTACGCCGGAGTCTATCGCCTGATCGACTTCGCGTTGAGCAACTGTATGCACAGCCAACTCTCCGACGTGTGGGTGATCGAGCAGTATTTGCCGCACTCCTTGAATGATCATTTAGCAAACGGTCGTCCGTGGGACTTGGATCGAACTTATGGCGGCTTACAAGTTTTGTCGCCCTACACTAGCCGGGGCGCAAACGATGATGAAAGCGGCTTCGCCGAAGGCAACGCCGACGCCATTTATCGAAACAAGTCTCTCATCCGCGAGTTCGCTCCCGACATCCTGCTGGTGTTGAGCGCCGATCACATCTATCAACTCGACTTCCGCGACGTGATCGAGCAGCACATCACACGGAAAGCCGAAGTGACGATGGTGACGACGAAAGTTCCGCTTGAGGACGCGAGCCGCTACGGGACGGTCAAGGTCAACCGTCGCGAGCGCGTCACGTCTTTTGATTACAAACCCGAACGCCCCAAAAGCAATCTCGTCACGACTGAAGTCTTCGTCTATGACGCGCACAAATTGTTGGAGACTCTCGAACGTCTGGCAGCGGAGGGGACAAAGCAAAAGGGCGGCAAAAGCAAAAAATCGTCGAAGGACGGAGGGAACGGCGCGGGAGCGACACTCAAAGACTTCGGCCACAAGTTGCTTCCGCATCTGGTGAGCGAAGGGCGCGCTTACGAATACCGTTTCGATGGCTACTGGCGCGATGTCGGGACGGTGGAAAGCTACTGGCAGTCGCACATGGACTTGCTCGCGCCGGGGCCGGCGCTGAATCTTGACGATCCGCAATGGCCGATCCTGACTTACGGCAATCAACATCTGCCCGCGCGCATTCACGAAACTGCACGCATCGAGAACAGCCTCATCGCGCCCGGCTGCGTGGTGCGCGGCCACGTTGTCCGCTCCATCCTCGCGCCCGGCGTCGTCATCGAAGAAGGCGCGAGCGTGTACGACTCGATCTTATTTCATGACGTGCTGATCGAAGCCGGAGCCGTCATCAACAACGCCATTCTGGACGAGCGCGTCCGCATCGGGCGCGGGGCTGCTGTCGGAGGCCAAAGCGGGATTGAAGGGCAGAGCAAGCCGCAACCTAAAGACATTCCGAAGATCACACTTATTGGGCGCGACCTACAGATTGAAGCGGGCGGGAAAGTGCGCGCCGGCACACATCTTGAGCCGGAAGACGACCGGCAAGGGTAAAAGAACCATCACTGCATTCCGAGCAAAGAAGGCTGGACAGCAGATGACATAGCTCATTGCTGGCTATCGTCAGATTCTTGAGCAGTCTTAACCGGAATTCGTACCCGCTTGCTCTCGTCGGTGAAGACTTGGATCATTTGGCCTTCTTTGATTCTTGCGGTGTTGCCACGCATCAGCAAGAAAAGCGGCGTGACGAGCAGCGAGAGGGCGATCACCTTGCCCGTGTTCGAGCCGCCCTCGCGCCCTTTGGACGCGCGCAACCGTACCTTCTGCCCATCCACTGCCCGCACACTATCGATGCGGATACTGAGTTTGCCGGCCTTCCCCAACATCCCGCGCTTTTCTACGTCCGTCACCGTGCCGCGCGCAATCGCGCCGCCCGCGATTACTTTCTGGCCTTTGACTACGACGGAGTTGACAACCCTAAAAGTCACAAGCTCACCTTCAACCGCTTGCTTGCTATTGATCTCCTGTGTCGGCGTGACAGTGAACTCCATCGCTTCGGGCAAAAGCAGAAAACTCCCCTCGCCAACATCTTCAGTCTCGGACGCTTCATCAGCCTCTTGCTGCCGTGGCTTCGGGCGCGGTTTAGCGACGGGCTTCGGCGAACCGTAAGGAGCTTCGATCATCGCCATCAGCACCTCGTTAGAGATGCCCCCTTGTTTCATCTCGGCCAGCACGCTCGGCGTCGTGTCGAAGTGGCAACGTGAGCTTTTAATCTTTGCGACGATCACCTCCGGCGCGATCTTGGCCTTCACCATGCTAGCGATGTCTTTATTCAGAAGAGGATATTGCAACTCCGCGTCTTGAACAATCGGTGCGGCCAGCACGAAGACGCATTGAGCGGGGAAGCTGAGAAATAGCGCGAGGACGCAGACGACGAGTCTTTTCATGGGAACAATCCTTTCAAGGGGTAGAGAGTTTTGTCGAGGGCAATCTTTTCTCGTCGGTGAGAGGCAATTGCCGAGGGCGGTCAAACCAGACATCGGACTCTACACCTTGAGGGGTGTTGCCCGCATCGGAAGGAAAGCTATATTTTAGCAAGACAAAACTCCTATATCATCTAGGAGTTTTGTCCTATGAGGGGCGCAGAAATCTCGCTCGACGCGCATCACGACGCCGAGAATTTAAATGTTTCGCTGAAGGCCACATGTGATCCTTGACTAGCACGCAGATCACCGCTCGCTTGCCTCACACTTTGACCATACCGTATAATCCGTCTCTTGCTCGGAGCGCGGGATCGTTATCCGGTGGGTTCGCGCCCACTTTTTCTTTTGCGCGCAAGAGCAATTTTCTGGTCGGAGGGACATCTAAAACAGCAGTGGTTGGAGCTTCGGTCGAAGAGCGTGTGCGGGAGATTGCCGAGCGGGCGGCGGCGGAATACGGCGTCGAGTTGGTTCACGCCGAAGTCGCCGGGACGGGACGCAATACCATCATCCGCGTCTTTATCGACAAGCCGGACGGAGTGACTCACGAGGACTGCTCGCTCGTCAGCCAGCACGTCGGCACGGTGTTGGACGTGGAAGACTTCATCAATTCAGCTTATACGCTGGAAGTCTCCTCGCCCGGTCTCGAACGTGGCCTTTACCGGCGAGAGGATTACGAACGTTTCGCCGGCCAGATGGCGAAGTTGAAAGCGCGCGTGCCGGTCGGCGGCCAGCGCAATTTTCGCGGGCGCATCACCGGCGTCGAAGGCGACGACGTGATCTTTGACGACAAGACGAGCGGCCCAGTCCGCATTCCCGTCTCAAGCATCGCTAAAGCGAATCTTGAGATCGACGTTGAAGAAGAATTTCGTCTCGCGGCAGAACGCGAGAAAGCCGCCGCACAAAAGGGCGGCGCGACAACTGAATAACAACTGAATAGCGACAGAGAGGCCAGAGTTTAGAAGTCAGTGAAAGCAGAACTGCTTTCCTCACCTCAAACCTGCAACCTCAAACCTGAAACCTCTAAATTATGAGCGCATCCATCGGTCAAAGTATTGACGCATTGTGCAAGGAACATGGCATCGACCGCGAGTTGGTGGTCGAGGCGATGAAGGAAGCCGTGCGCGCGGCGGCGCGGAAACAGTTCAAGTCCGGCGAGGAGATTTACGTCGAGTGGAGTTCAGATGCCGGGATCGAATTGTTCGCGTCGAAAGTGGTGGTCGAAGAAGTGACCAGTCCGGGGCGCGAAATGTCTCTGGAAGAAGCGCGCGAGATGGCGGGCGACGAGGTGGATGTCGGCGATGAATTGCAGTTGCCTTTGCCGATGGAAGAGATGGGGCGCATCGCGGCGCAGACGGCCAAGCAGATTCTGTTTCAGAAAGTGCGCGACGCCGTGCGCGCTAATGTCTATGAGCAATATGTCGATAAGATCGGCGATCTCATCAACGGCTTCGTCAAGCGTTTCGAGCGCGGCGACATGATCGTTGATTTGGGGACGGTCGAAGCGATCCTGCCGCGCAAGGAACAGCCGCGCGGCGAGCAGTGGGGGCAGGGCGAGCGCATCCGCGTCGTCATTAACGACGTGGCGAAGGAAGCGAAAGGGCCGCAAGTTGAAGTCTCGCGCACCAGCCCGGAATTATTGAAGCGCCTCTTTGAGATGGAAGTACCGGAGATTTACGACGAGACGGTGGTGATCAAATCCGCCGTGCGCGAGCCGGGCGAGCGGGCGAAGATCGCGGTGGCGTCGAACGAACGCGATGTCGATCCGGTCGGCGCGTGCGTCGGCATGAAGGGATCGCGCGTGCAGGCGATCATCCGCGAATTGCGTGGCGAGAAGATCGACATTATCGAATGGTCGGATGAGCCTTCAGTGTTTGCGGCGAACGCTTTGTCGCCCGCCAAAGTTAATCAAGTCCGCATCACGGACATCGAGCGGCGGCAGATGGAAGTGATCGTCAATGAAGATCAGCTCTCGCTCGCCATCGGCAAGCGCGGGCAGAACGTGCGTTTGGCAACAAAACTCGTCGGCTGGAATATCGACATCCGTAGCGAGGAAGAATTAAAGCGCGAAGTCTCCGAGCAAATGGGCGCGCTCATTGCTGCGGGTGGCGCAGTTCCGCTGACAGCTCTTGAAGGCGTGACGGCGGCGACTACGTCAGCGCTCGCCGAACATGGCATTGAAGACATCGATACGCTCGCCAACACTTCGCTTGACGATCTCGTTGAGTACCTCGACAGTTCGCTCGACGAGGCCGAGGCGATCATCGCTTCGGCGCAACGCGTCGTCGCCGTGCGCGATAAGAGCAAGGCGGAAGAGACCGGCGATGAAGAATCCGCTGCTGAAGGCACTGAGACCGTTGAAGGTGAAGGCGGCGAGATTGCTGAAAGTGATGAGACCGCCGGCTTCGTCGCAGCGTCCGAGCCGTTGGCGGAAGCAGGAGCGCCTGAATTGATGTTGGAAGAAACTGAGCCAATCGTACAACACGCGATTTCCGCCGAGTTCGATCCGTCGAGCGATGCGGGCGAAGTCGAGCCGTCTGAAGCGATGATCGCCGAAGGCTATGATGAAGCCGTCGAACAGCGTGCGCCTTTCCAAGCCGAGCCGGAAATTCTCGCGCAAGATTCCGCCGATCCGGTCGCATTGACGGAAGCCGAGCCGATGGCGGCAGACGAGTTAATTTTGCAGGAAGCCGGGCGCGACTTGCGCCCCGACACGATCACGCCGTCGCCCGACATCACTTCCACGGGCGCGGCTATGTTCGCCGACGAAATGGCGGCGGAAGAAGCCGAAGAAGTTCCCGTCGAAGAAGACGAGCCGTTTGCGCCGCTGGTCGATGCGACGGAGGCTTCGGCCCCTGAAGTTCAAGTGTCGTCCGCTCCCGCGCCCGAGTATCGGGTCGAGACGAACGACGAAACAAACGCTGCTCAAGACAATGAGAAGCCTGAAGAAGATGCTTCCGGCAGCGCACAGTAACCGCGGGCCGCGTGTCGCTCTCCTGACAGGGGGCGGCGCGTTGTGCCTCAGCCCGCCCTAATTCCCTTCCGTCACGGTCGGACACTCGACCAGCGCGGCGGAAGGGAAAGAGAGGCGGTGTTCTTTCAACCTTTTGCAGCGCACGACGCCGTTTTATCAAAGCGTCGAAGTAAGGAGTGCATGACCGTTACACATTCCAAGGTTCGTATTTACGATCTCGCCAAAGAGTTGAAGCTCGAAACAAAGCGGCTGATCGAAGAAGTGCGCCGTGAGGGCGTCGATGTCAGCGTGCCGTCGAACACGATCTCGAAAGAGTTGGCCGAGAAAATTCGGAACAAATACTTTCCGAAGAAAGAGACGACTGCTCCGCGCACCGTCCGCGTCGTCAAGAAGGCCGCGCGCCCCGCGACGGCAGACGATCAGGCAGTTGGCGATGACATTCATGCGTCCGTGCCACCCGCCGCGCCGCCGGCTGACATCCATACGTCCGCCGCACCGATAACGGCGGAGGCAACTGCTCCCGTCGAAGAGACAGAGACCGGCGGCAAGGCCGTCCGTCTCTTCAAGAAACTCGCGCCGGCAGCGCGCGCCGAACAGTCGGCTCAATCCACACCAGCGGACCACGCCCCGACTGCAACCGACATGGCGGCGCGAGAGTTCGAACCGGATCAGGCGGCGATTGAAACGGAGACTATACCTATCGAAACGACTATCCCGGCCTCTTCAGACGTCCAGACCAACGGCGCGCCGTCGTTGGCGACAGCGTCGCCCACTGCGGCCAACGCCGCGCCCGCCGGCCCGTCGCGGCAGATCAAACAATTACGCCTGACGCCAGATGCTCTCAAATCCGGCCTGCGACATGGCGAACGCGCACCCGCGCCAGTCCCGACGGCTCCGCCGCCATCGCCGAGAGAGCGAGTGAGCCGCAGCGGGCGCGAGGCTGAACGCGGCGGCAGGGATCGACACTTGAGAGAGCGTGGAACTGAATATGCCGGGACGCCCGGCGAGAGCGCGAATCCGCAGACCGTCTATACGCCGACGCCGGATCAACGGCGCGGGCGGCGTCCGGCCACGCGGCGCGGTGCGCCCGCCGCCGGGGGCCGCGAAGGTTTTCGCGGGAAGGGCGGACGCTTCGACCGCGACTTTATCGTGCCGCCAAAAGCGCGCTCGCTCGAAGAGCGCATCGCCGGCTCGCTCAACGTGGGCTTGGGCGGTGCGAGCGCAGCGTTAAAGCCCGCGCGTCTCGTTGAAGGCTCGACCGTCAAAGAGTTTGCCGAGAAGCTCGGCATCAAACCGAAGGATGTCGTGACGCTGCTCTTGCAGCGCGGCGTCTTCGCCACGATCAACCAGCCCTTGAATGATGATGTGGCCGTCGATCTCGGCCAACGCTTCGGCTACGAAGTGACCTTCGTGCCGTTCGAGGAAATGATCGCCGAGGAAGAGTTCGAGGAATTGATCGCGACCGACACCGACGATGTGGAACTGCCGCGCGCGCCTGTCGTCACAGTGATGGGCCACGTCGATCACGGCAAGACTTCGCTGCTCGACGGCATTCGCGCGACCGATGTCGCGGGCGGCGAGGCCGGCGGCATCACACAACACATCGGCGCGTACAGCGTGCAAGTCCCGAATCCCGACAATCGCGCAGAAATGCGCCGCGTTGTCTTCCTCGACACGCCGGGCCACGAAGCCTTCACGCTAATGCGCGCGCGCGGCGCGAAGGCAACCGACGTGGTGGTGCTGGTCGTCGCGGCGGACGACGGCGTGATGCCGCAAACCATCGAGGCGATTGAACACGCGCGCGCGGCGAATGTCCCCATCGTCGTCGCGATCAATAAGATCGACAAACCCGACGCCAACCCGGATCGCGTGAGACAGGGACTGTCGGGGCATGGTCTTCAACCGGTCGAATGGGGCGGCGAGACTGAGATGGTCTTGGTCTCCGCGAAGAAACGGGAGAACCTCGACGCGCTGTTGGAGACGATCTTGCTGACGGCTGACATCCTTGACTTGAAAGCCAGCCCGACCCGTCTCGCGTCCGGCGTCGTCTTGGAAGCGAAATTGGATCGCGGGCGCGGTTCGGTGGCGACCGTGTTAGTCCAGCAAGGTACGCTGCACGTCCACGCTCCGTTCATCGCCGGCCAAGTCTTCGGCAAAGTCCGTGCGATGTTCAATGATCGCGGCGAGTCGGTGACGGAGGTTGGCCCGGCAACGCCGGTCGAAGTCCTCGGCTTGCAAGGCGTCCCGCAGGCCGGCGACGCTTTCCAAGTCGTCGCTGACATCACACGCGCGCAGAGCATTTCCGAACACCGGCAAATGCTCTCGCGCCAAAGCACGCTGTTGCAGACGACGAAGCGCGGCATCGAAGCTCTCGGCGAGCGAGAAGTCAAAGAACTGCTCGTCGTACTGAAGGCCGACGTGCAAGGCTCGGTCGAAGTGTTGAAGAGTACATTGACCAAGCTCTCGACCGAGACGGTGAAGGTCAAAGTGATCCGCTCCGGCGTCGGCGCGATCACCGAATCCGATGTGCTGCTCGCTTCGGCGACGCAGGCCGGCGCGTCGAATGCGGCGGTCGTGATCGTCGGCTTCAACGTCCGCCCCGAAGTCCGCGCCGCCGAACTGGCAAAGCTCGAACATGTGGATGTCCGCCTGCACTCGATCATCTACAAAGTCGAAGAAGAAATCCGCGCTGCGATGATCGGAATGCTCGACAAGATCGAGCAGGAGAAGATTCTCGGCAAGGCGGACGTGCGGCAGGTCTTCAAAGTGCCGCGCGTCGGCACGGTGGCGGGCTGCATGGTGACGAACGGCACGATCCGCCGCAATGCGAAAGCGCGTCTGATCCGCGATGGCGTCGTCGCATGGGAAGGCAACATCGACAGCCTGCGTCGCATGAAAGACGACGTCGCGGAAGTCCGCGAAGGCTTCGAGTGCGGCATCTCGCTCGAAAACTTCAACGACCTCAAAGTCAGCGACCAGATCGAAGCCTACATCATCGAGCAGGTAGCAGCCACAGAACTGTAAAGCAGTGACGAGTGACAAGTGACGAGTGACAAGCTAGAACCTGTCTTTCACTCGTCACTTGTCACTCGTCACTCATCACTGTTTTTATGCGTCGGCCTGAGAGAGTGGCGGAATTAGTACGTGAAGAGATCATGCAGATCGTGGGTTACGAACTGGATGATCCGCGCGTGTCGATGGTGACGGTGACGGACGTGCGGATGTCGGAGAATCTGCACGAGGCTCGTGTGTATGTCACGATCAGTGGCACGGAGGAAGAGGGCGTGAAGGCGATGCGGGCGCTCAATCACGCCGCGCCTTATGTGCGCCGCCAACTGGCGTTTGAGTTGAATTTGCGCCACGCGCCGGAGATTCATTTCGTCCGCGATACGGTTGAAGAGAAAGCCGCGCGCGTCGATGAATTATTGATGGAAATCGGACAGGGCGGCTCCCCCGTCGCGGACGATACCGCGCCGACCGCCCATGTCGAAGAAAAGGAGAACAATGAAATGATGAATGATGAATGATGAATGATGAATGAAAAGCACAAAGCTGTTGTCTTTCATTCATCATTCATCATTCATCATTCATCATTTCTCTTCATCATGTTGAGTCAAGTCGTCGAATTGATCGAGAAGAAAAATCGCTTCGCGATCACCTCGCATATCCGTCCCGATGGCGACAGTCTGGGGTCGTCTTTGGGTTTGTATTGGCTGCTGCGCGCGCTGGAGAAAGACCCGGAAGTGATCATGCGCGATCCGGTTCCCCACGCTTATCAAAAACTTCCCGGCGCAGAGTTCGTGCGCGTCACGCCTGCCGTGGATCAACCTTATGATGCCGTCTTCGTCATCGAATGTTCCGACATCGACCGGCCCGGCCTCGTCGATCTGGAAAAACAACTCGTCGTCAATATCGATCACCACTCGACGACCGCTCTCTTCGGCACGATTAATTGGATCGACTCTACCGCCTCTGCTGTTGGCGAGATGATCTATAACTTATGTAAATCCATCGGCGTCCGGCCTACCAGAGAGATCGCCGAGTGCGTCTATACTGCGCTCGTCACTGACACCGGCTCATTTCATTACTCGAACACTTCGGAGCGGACGTTCAAAGTCGCATCCGAACTTGTGCGCGCGGGCGTCAAACCGGCGAAGATTTCGCAGGCCGTCTTCAGTAGCTATCCGTGGAGCAAGATCACTTTATTGAGCGATGTGCTGGCGACGGCGCGGCGCGATGAGTCGGGGCGCGTGGCATGGCTGCGGCAGAGCCTTGAAATGCAAGAGCGCGCCGGCGCGTCGGACGAAGATAGCGACGGGTTCGTGAATTATCCGATGAGCTGCGGCAAGGTTGAAGCCGTCGCGTTTCTGAAGGAAACCACGCCGGGCGTCTATCGCACGAGTTTGCGCTCGAAAGGCGACGTGAACGTCGCGCGCATCGCCGAACGCTTTGGCGGCGGCGGCCATCGCAACGCCGCCGGCTGCACGCTGCACGGCGGCTGGGATGAGGCCGAAGGAACTATTGTTCAACTGCTCCTCGATGCCGTCGAACAACGCGGCAGCCTCAACGGTCGGGGGACCAAACTGGATCGTCCCCTCGTCTTGGAGCCGATTACGGAAACGGTGAATGTGGAACGGTGAAAGAAGAAGTCAGGAGACAGAATAAAAAGGCTGCTGCCTTCCTCTTCTGTCTCCTGACTTCTGACTCCTGAATTCTTTCGACTAATCATTTATACTCCCAGCCCATGTCTTGGTTTCGCAAAAAGAGACAGAAGATCGAGAGCGTGCCGGCGGATGAGCGCGTCGTCAAAACCGAGGGCATCTTCGTCAAATGCCCTGACTGCGAGGCGGCGCTCTTTAAGCGCGACTTGGAAGAGTCGTTGCAAGTCTGCCAGCATTGCGGCCATCACTTTCGTATCGGGGCGCGTGAACGCCTTGCGCTGCTCTATGACAACGCAGCCTTTGAGGAATTGGACTCGGAGGTGATCTCCGGCGATCCGCTTGAGTTTGTCGATACAAAGCCGTATCCGCAACGGCTCGAACAAGCGCGGCGCGTGACGGGCTTGCCGGAAGCAGTGATCACAGCGCGCGGCACCATCGGCGGCCACAAGGTATTTGTGGGCGCGATGGATTTCAGTTTTTTAGGCGGGTCGATGGGTTCGGCGGTCGGCGAGAAACTCGTGCGGATCATCGAGCGCGCGATAGGCGAGCGCGCCGCCGTCATTACCGTCTCCGCTTCGGGCGGCGCGCGAATGCAGGAAGGCACGCACTCGCTGATGCAGATGGCGAAAATCGCCGCCGCGCTCGCGCAGCTTGACGAGGCGCGCCTGCCTTTCATCTCCGTCCTGACCGACCCGACGACCGGCGGCGTCACCGCCAGCTTCGCCATGCTCGGCGATGTGATCATCGCCGAACCGAAAGCTCTGATCGGCTTCGCCGGCCCGCGCGTCATCGAACAGACCATCCGCCAAAAGCTGCCGAAAGATTTTCAGCGTTCCGAATTTCTCCTCGAACATGGCATGATCGACGCCGTCGTTGATCGCCGCGAGATGCGCGACTTCGTGATCAAACTGTTGAGCTTCATGGTCAACCCTGAACTCAAACCAGCCCGGACATTTCTCGACGTGAGCGCGAATGGTCGCGGCACGCTTGATGAGTCCAAAGTCCAAAGTCCAGAGTCCGCAGAAAGTTCAAAGTTCAAGGTTCAAAGTTCAAAGTCTGAATAAGCAAGTTGACTTTGAACTTTGGACCTTGAACTTTGAACTTACATGTCGTTCGACGAAGCAGTTAAATACCTCCTCAGTCTCGGCCATGAGACGCTCGCTATTAAGCTGGGCCTTGCGAACATCGAGCGGTTGCTGGCCGCGCTCGGCAATCCGCATCGCAGTTTCCCTTCAGTTCAGATCGCAGGGACCAACGGCAAAGGCTCGACCGCTGTGATGCTGGCAAGCATCTGCCGCGCGGCGGGCATTCGCGCGGGACTCTACACTTCGCCGCATCTCGTCTCGATCACCGAGCGGATCAGAATTAACGGAAAACAGATCGACAGGGAAGAGTTCGCGCGGCTGACGGCGCGTGTGCGTGAAGCCGCGCTGCAAATGCAGAACGAGTGCGGTGCGTTGCCGACTTTCTTCGAGCAGGTGACGGCTCTTGCGCTTCTCGCTTTTCAGGAAGCGCGCGTGCAACTCGCGATTCTTGAGACCGGCTTGGGCGGGCGACTCGATGCGACGACCGCCGCCGGCGCGCAGACTGTCGCCATCACTCCCATCGCGCTTGATCATCAAGAGTATCTCGGACACACCCTCGTAGAGATCGCCACCGAGAAAGCCGCCATTATCCGCGCGGGAGTGCGCGCCACCGTCATCGCGCAGCAGCAGCCTGCCGCGCTCGCGGTGATCTCGGAGCGTTGCCGCAAACAGAAAATCGAACCGCGCTTCGCCACGGCGAACTATCAAATTCATGGCGCGGAAACGGATGGACGGCTGCGCGCTACTTTCCGCACCACACATGACATCTATGAGGATGTTTGCCTCTCTCTGCGTGGCCGCCATCAACTGACGAACGCCGCCGTCGCCATCGAACTGGCCGAAGCGTTACGCGAGCAAGGTTTCCCGCTCACGCGCGCGGCGATTATTGAAGGGCTGGAGACAGTGCGACACGCCGGACGGCTAGAGTTGATCGCCGGCACGCCTTCCCTGCTCTTCGACGGCGCGCACAATCCGGCGGGCGCGCGTGCGTTGCGCGATTATCTCGCAGAGTTCGTGAGCGCGCCCATCACGCTCGTCTTCGGCGCGATGAGCGACAAAGACCTCCGAGAGATCGCGGCAATTCTCTTCCCCCTTGCAAACAAACTGATCCTCACCCGCCCCGACAACCCGCGCGCCGCCGCTATCGAAGCACTGGCGCGTGCGTTGCCCGACGACATTCCGGCTCACCAAATTTTTCAAACCCAAGACACGCGCATGGCTTGGCGCACCGCCCTCGAACAAACGCTACCACACGGATTGATCTGCGTCACCGGCTCGCTCTATCTGATCGGCGAGATAAAAAACCAGTTGGCTGACGAATGAGACGGCAGCGCTCCGCCTATCGCTGCTTTGCCTTTTCTTACGCGGTCGATTAAAACATCGGATATGGACACATCGGACAAACCGGCTCCCGACGTCCTCGACAGCGAGGATGTGTTTCGCGGGCGCATCTTCACGGTCTCAATCGACACGGTGCGCGAAGGGGACCAGACGCACCGGCGCGAGGTGGTGCGACATCCGGGCAGCGCAGCCATCGTTGCGGTCTATGACGATCAGACCATCGCGTTGGTCAGGCAGTATCGTCACCCGGCGGTGAAATATCTGTTGGAGATTCCCGCCGGCAGTCGCGGAGATTTCGAGCCGCCGGAGGAATGCGCGGCACGTGAGTTGGAAGAAGAGTTGGGCGTCGTGGCGGAGCGTTGGGAGAAGCTGACCGAGTTTTTCGTTTCGCCCGGCTTCTGCGCCGAGAAGATGTGGGTTTATCTCGCGACCGACTTGACCGAGACTGAGCAGAACCCGGAAGACGACGAGATACTTGAGATCGTGCGCGTCAGTTTCCCGCGCGCCTTCGAGTTGATCGAGGCGGGCGAGATCGAGGACGCGAAGACGATCATCGGGCTAACGATGGCGGCGGGACGCTTGGGCTTCGACGCCGACGCGCTCCGGGTCTGAAGGTTGACGCCTTCGCAATCGCTCTCTTACACTCGAATTCGTGAAAACTCCGACTGAGCTACCCACCGAACAAGATTTCGACAGACAGTTGCCGCCCATATCGCACCTGATGAGCGAACCGCCCCGTGAGGGCGGGCCGGCGGTGGCGATGCAGACGGAAGATGCGCTCGTTACTCCTGACAATCCGCCGTGGGGCGTGCTGGCCGCCGTCGGCGTGTGGCTGGCGAGCGTGCTGCTGCTCGCCTTCCTGCAAATCTTCGCGGTCATTCCTTACGCATTGTCTCAAGGCTTAGACGCACAAGCGGTCGCCGAGTTTATCAGCACCGACAAGACAGCGATCTTGCTCTCGCTCGTCGCGGTGTTCCCCGCGCACTTGCTGACACTGGCGTTGGTCTGGGCGGTCGTGACGCGCTTCGGCAAGATGCCTTTCTGGCACACGCTCGGCTGGAGTTGGAGCGAAAATTTCGGACTCTGGACCAGCGTCGCGTTGGCTGTCGGACTGTTGATCTTGGGAGCCGTGCTGACCAACATTTTCGGCGCGCAGGAGACGGCGCTCGAACAAATGCTGAACAGCTCGTACGCGGCCCGTCTCACCATCGCCGCGCTGGCGACCTTCACCGCGCCGCTCGTCGAAGAGACGGTGTACCGGGGCGTACTGTACTCGGCCTTGCAGCGGCGGATCGGCGCGATGTGGGCCATCACAGGCGTCCTCATACTGTTCACGCTCGTTCATGTGCCGCAGTATTACCAGAACTTGAGTGTGGTCGTGACCGTCGGCCTGCTCAGTCTCGCGCTGACGTTGGTGCGCGCGCGCACGGGCAAGCTGCTACCGTGCGTCGTGATTCACTTGATCTTCAATGGCATTCAATCACTCATCATCGTCTTCGAGCCATTCAAAAATCTCCTGCCGGAAACTAAACAACAGACGCAAGGCTGCCTCGCGCCGCTCGTCGCGCACGCCGCTCAACTTTTGTTTTAAGCCGATGAATTACGAAGTGGTCGTCGTCGGTGCTGGGATCGGCGGGCTGACGTTGGCCGCCCTACTCGCAGCGCGCGGTATGGGTGTGTGCGTGTTGGAGCGTGAATCGCGCGTGGGCGGTTGCGCGGCGACGTTCGAGCGATTCAATTATCGCTTCGAGAGCGGCGCGGGACTTTATGCCGGCTGGCAACCGGAGGGCATTCATGCGCGCATCTTCGCAGAGTTGCCAATCGCGCCGCCCACAGTCCGGCGACTCACGCCTGCCTACGTCGTGCGCTTGCCGGACGAAACGGAGGTGCGCGTCGGCGTCGAGAGCGCAGAAGAATTTCACGACGAGCTACGGCGAGCGTTCCCGGAATGCGCGGAGACGACAATCGCGTTTTATCGTGAGATTGGTCCCCTCGCCGACGCCCTACGCCGCAGCGTTCGCCGCGCGCCCGCACTGGCGACGCTCTCAAAAATTCAGCGAATGACACTGCTCGCGGCGGAGATGCGCGCGGCTTCGCGCATCCTCGCGCTGGAGAGGCAGACTGTCACGCCGCTGCTGGCAGGCACGTCGTTTCGCTTTCGCCGTTTCATTGACGCGCAACTGCAAATCTTCGCTGGGCGCGCGAGCGACGAGTGCGCGGCGCTCTATGCCGTCGTCGCATTGACCGAACCACAGCACGGACTCTACGCGATTCACGGCGGCGCGGAAGCGCTCACTAACGCGCTCGCCGAATCGATCAAAAAAACCGGCGGCACGATCCGCCTCGACACGACCGCGCTGCGGCTGGCCTATGATGCGAGCGGGCAGCGGGTGGCAGGCGTCACACTCTTGAGCGGCGAGACCGTCACGGCGACGCGCGCCGTCGTCAGCAATCTCACCGTCTGGGACACCTTTGGAAAACTCGTCGGTCTGAACCGCACGCCGTCTGAAGTGCGCGCCCATCTCAAAGACTTGCGCGGCTGGGGCGCGTACCTGCTCTATCTCGGCATGGACGAGGAGACGGCACAACACCTGCCCGGCAGACAGTTGTTAGCGCTGCGCGATTGGCAGGAAGGCCAAGCGTATGATCCGGAAAGCGCACAGTTCATGTTGAGCGTCTCGCCCGCATGGGACGGGTTGCGCGCGCCCGCCGGGAAACGCGCTGTCATCGCTTCATTCTTCACGGATGCTGCTGACTGGTTCGCTTATCACGAAGACGAAAGCGAGCATGAAACTCAAGATCAATTGATGTTGGAAAAATGTTGGGAGCGGTTGCACGCTGCGCTACCGGAATTGCGCGGGGCCAATATCGAAGTGATCGAGACAGCGACACCGCACACTTTCTACGAACAAACGAGGCGCAAGCTCGGCATGGTCGGCGGCGTCGGGCAACCGCTCGACGTTTTCGGCACGCGCGCCTTCACCCACCGCACGCCGCTGCCGAATCTTTACATGGTCGGCGACACGGTCTTTCCCGGCAACGGCATCGCCGCCGTCACGCACTCAGCCTTGATCGCCGCCAATGAAATCGCGCCGCCGCGTTAAGAACATTTGTGAGAGCAGGACGAGTCTCGACAAAACACCCACACGCTTTTCACGCTTCACATAAAAATATAGGCGACCAGAAATTTCGCTTCTCATCGCCTATCCTTCATGACTATCGCCACAGCTTGTTTATTGATCGCGCGGGCTGGGCCTCACGCCTCTTTCAGGCATTTCCACACCGATAGGCTCAACCTTGTTGCGCGGAAAACCTCTTTCAATCGGCGTCGGCCTTTCAATCGCAGCCGGTGGGGGTGCGGGTCTCGCCGATGGATTTCCCGGAGCGGGAGCCGCTTGTGAAGGATTACCCGGAGAACTGATCGGCGTCGTACTACCAACGTAGCCTCGGTAAACGTTCAACTGACGACAATTACAACTCGGATCGAAGCCACCCCAACCGAGTTGGTTATCGTACCAATGTCCATACGGAGACCGCCATTGAGAGGCGAACGGCAAGAATGTGTAACAGTTCCCGCGCGCGTTCCAGAACCACACGCCGGAGCGTGCAAAAGAGCTTGAGAACAAGCTGTCGGAGCGTGCGCTCGCCAGCAGAGTGTTGACGTTGCGTGTTGACAATTTTTGATTGGCCTTCGCCAACTCCTTGCCGCGCTCACGGCTCCATAGATCGAGCGTGTCTCGATCTTTCTTCTCCAACTTCGCGACTTCGACGCCGCCCGCGCCCACGCGCGCTAACTTGCCGCCCTTGACGATTGTCGCACTGCCTTCACCGACAAGCGCGCGTCCCTTTTGCACCACAACTTCCGTCACGCCCGACGGCAAAAGGTTAAAACGGTAAATGCCGCTTCTGATGATCTGAATGCGCGCCTGCGGAGTGTTCACGGTGATCGCCAGATCGAGACCGTCGTAGCCAGTTGCTTCCACCACCCCGCTCCCACCGTTCAGCTTGAGCCGCAAATCGTCGAGCGCAGCGCGCACCAATTCAAACTCTGAGTTTTCGCCCACGCGAAAGTATGAACCGGGGTTGAGCAACACTTCGAGCTGCCCGCCGGCCCCCGTCCGCACGATGTCTCCGCCCTTCAAGTCGTCTTTGACGGAAAGCCACCGGCTCTCCGCCCCGCTGGAATGTTTGAGCGTGACATCCCCCGCGACGAAATTGATCCCGCCCGCCCGCGCCGAGATCAAATGCTTCTCTCGGTCCTGCGCGGAGGTGACAATCGCAGCACAACAGAAAACGAGTGTGAATAGGAAGTGCGAAATTACTCTCAGTGAATTCTTCATCGTGGCGTCTCCTCAGAGAAAGTCTCTGTCTTCGGGGGAGTGGCTAAAGTCCGTCGGTTAGCCGCAAGGATACGCCTCATCATACGATAGCGGCAAGGGAAACGTGTTGACCGGCGCTGCTCGTCTTGAAATAAGCGCGCGGGATACAATGATGATTACACTACAGAGAGACAGAAAAAAGATGAATGATGAATGCGAAATGATGAATAAAAACAAGCTGTCTTTCAAATTCATCCTTTATCATTCCGCACTTATCATTTCTTCTCCGTGTCTCTGTGGTGAAGTCCAAATGTGCCAATCTTACATTCTTCAATTCAAAGCGAGCCGGAGAGCTGACGAGACATCCGCTTCAGCGCCACGAATGATAATGACGCTATCGGCGCTTTGATGTACCAGCGTCACCCGCCCGTCCTCGCGCCAACTGCTTTGCGCGGCGTGGGCGTTGTCGCCGACAAGTTTGCTCCCGCGCGGGCGCAGCGAGTGGTATGCGCGGAAGAATTCGGTCGCGTCTTCGGGTTTGTCCCACACAGTCTTCCAGACGAAGACGGGCGCGCGATTGGTCCCCTCGAAGAGATAGGCGTAGTCGCCGCCCCAACCCGCCGCTGCGCGCGCCGCTTCCTTGTGTAACAGAGCCTTCAGCAGTAGTCCGCGCACGCCGATCTCGCCGAGCGGCGTGGCG
>Ga0136614_10000264_pt1 | contig 23859 bp, 26 predicted proteins | sample AntDrymUQ2792106_2_FD_106643 | JGI IMG/M metagenome (GOLD analysis project Ga0136614, IMG submission 106643) | Polar desert sand microbial communities from Dry Valleys, Antarctica - metaG UQ279 (21.06) | ecosystem: Environmental > Terrestrial > Soil > Desert | place: Antarctica: Dry Valley... | reverse complement strand
GGCTAGTTTCTCAGATTCCCGAACCGCCCCGAACTAAAATCATCTATCGCTTGCCTGATTTCATCGGCAGTATTCATCACGAACGGTCCGTACTGCACGACCGGCTCATCAATCGGTTCACCGCCGAGCAGCAAGAGAATTGAGTTCTCCGTCGCTTCCAGCTTGATGCTGCCGCCGCCCTGCTCGAACATCATGAAGTCGCGCGCTTGCGCGAGCTTCGCGTCGTTAATCTTCACTTCGCCCTGCAGCGCTAACAAAGCGGTGGTATGCTGCGGCGGCGGTGTCAACTCCACTCTACCTCCGACGTTAAGCCGCATATCCCACAGGTTGATCGGCGTGAACGTAACCGCCGGTCCTTTCACGCCGTCGTATGCGCCCGCGATCACACGAATTACTCCGCCGTTGTCGGGCAGATCAACAGTTCCCATCTGTTCGCTCAACAAAGGTTGATACTTCGGCGGACTCATCTTGTCCGCGCGCGGCAGATTCACCCATAACTGAATCATGTGCATCACACCGCCTCGCCGGGCGAACTCCGCTTCGTGATATTCCTCATGCAAGATGCCCGAAGCCGCCGTCATCCATTGCACATCGCCGGGGTTAATCATCCCACTGTTTCCCGTGCTGTCGTGGTGTGCAATCGAACCTTCATATGCGATGGTCACGGTCTCAAACCCGCGATGCGGATGCTCTCCAACGCCGCGCCGAATACCTTCCGCCGGCGGATAGCTGAACGGCAGATGGTAATCGAGCAGGATGAAGGGGCTGATGCGCGCAGCAGAGATATTTCCGTTCGGGAAATAGGTGCTGACCCGGAAACCATCACCGACCATGTGCAACGGTGCGCCCCCGTAAATACCTTCGATTTTGCGATAACTCATCACGTCTTTGTCTTTCATCATCACCTCCGAATTCGAGATCAGCGAATTGAATCCTGACCGACATTCCTTTCTTCACTCGTAAAATTGCCGCTCCGTTAAGACTGAAACGCTTAAGTCGTCGCCTCATCAGTTCCATTCGAGTCCTGCGCCGCAAGTTCCGCCGCCCCGTAACCGAGTTTCTTCAAGAGCCGCAGAAGAGTCTTGCGCTCATTCTCGTTCAAAGCGGCAGACGCCTGTTCCATGTCGGCGGCGTGCTGCGCGAACGCTCGTTTAATTAACTTTCGCCCTTCGGGTGTCAGATGAACGATGCGCGCGCGGCGGTCTGCGGGAGCGTCGCGGCGTTCAACTAGCCCCCGCCGCGCCAGACGATCAACGGCGGTCGTGATCGAACCGCTCGTCAGCAGCACCTTCTTCCCGATAGCACCCACCGGCAGCGCGCCCTTGTGCAGCAAGGCTTCCAAAACGCCGAAGTCGCTCGCGCACAGTTCCGAATTTGAGACGCTGCGCGCGGCGTGTTCTTCGACAGCGCGCGCCGCCCGCCACAGCACCAGCCACAAGTGAGTCCCGCTTAAGTCATCGCCACTCATTCGCTATACCACCTCACTTTACCTTGATGTCAAGATACTTGAATATGAGCTAACTGTCAAGTCGTCTCTTACTCGCGCACGAAGCTCTCGACGCGCAGATCGTGGCCGTCGGCGCTGATGGTGATCGTGCCGCGTTGCCCGGTCTGCCAGACTTCCGCGCCGCCGGTGCGCCAGCGCGCGACGACTTGTGAATCAGGATGGCCGTGCGGCGACGCCGCGCCGACCGAGACGACGGCGAAGCGTGCGCGTGTCGCCGCGACGAAGGCCGGCGTGGAGGATGTGCGGCTGCCGTGATGCGCGACTTTCACCACGTCGCAGCGCAGAGCGGCGGGTACAGATTTAACGAGCGCGGCTTCCGCGCGGCTTTCGATGTCGCCGGTCAGCAGCAAGCAGCGCTCGCTGTAGCTGACGCGCAGCACGATTGAATCGTCGTTGCCGGAGACTGATCGCGCCGCCTCGTCCGCCACACGCGGCGGCCACAGCACGTCGATCACGACACCGCCGAAGCGCAGTTGATCGCCTTGCCCGATCACTTCGAGCGGCACATTCGCACCGTCTAAAGTGGCGGCCAGCCGCGCGAACTCTGTTTCCTTCAAGGGCGCACGCGCGACGAAGGCCGCGCGGACGCGGAAATTGCGCGCCACATCGTTCAAGCCTTCGATGTGATCCGCGTGCGCGTGTGTCGCCAGTAAATAATCGACGCGCGACAGCCCGCGCCACCATAGATACTCAGACACGACAGCCTCGCCAATCCCGCGCCCGTCGCGCTCGAACAATTCGGCGGATTCATTCTCACTGCGCCGCTCTCGGTCGCTGAATCGAGCGCGCCCGCCGCCATCAACCAACAGCGTCGTCCCGTCCGGCAGCGTCAACAGCGCGGCATCGCCTTGCCCCACGTCGAGAAAATCGACGCGCAAACGCCCGTCCGCCCGGCCCGCGCTCAATGGATGCGTGAAGATCAAGATGAGCAAAACGCACCACGCGAGAGCCGCAAACTTAACGGTGGCCAGAGGCAAGACTGATTCATCTTTTGCATTGTCGCGTCGCAGAGGGGACCAATGCGCGAGCGCATAGGCGAGTAGCAAAAGTGGCGCGAAGTAAAGCGCGTAAACAGCGGCGGGCCAATTCGTGTATTCCGGCAAACGCACGGACGCGATGCCGGCTTGCGCCAACGGATCGACGCTGTGCGCCATCAGCCAACTCGCCTGCTCTGTCAGCCACACGAACGGCCACGCCAAGCCCGCGCTCACGGGCGCGACGGCGAGAGCCGTGAGCGCGGACAGAGAAGCCGCGATCATTAGCATGCCGACGATGACGTTCAGCGGCAATGCGGCGAATGAGAAGCGGTGGAAGTACAGAACCAGCAGCGGCAGCAAGCACAGTTGCGCGCAGGCCGAAATGATGATCATCGCAGAGCAGTAACGCACCAACGCTTGCACGCGCCAGCGTCCCAACGTATGCGCTGCGCGCGACTTGAACAGGCGGCAATGATAGAGGTTCTGCCGCTGCTCATGCCGCCACGCGCGCTCGCCCCAATACAGCGCTTCGCCGAGCGCGCGGAAGGAGCGCGGAACAGCGGGCGGGCGCGGAGTTTCTCGCAGTGGACGCCATTCGCCTGCTTCGCGCAATTTTCCGAGCAACGGCCAGCCGAGCGCTACGATGCTCCACACGGACAGGAAAGTTAATTGGAAAGACGGATCAAACAGATCGCTCGGACGCCAAGCCAACAACGCGAGCGCGGCTCCGCCGAGAGCGTTCAAACTCTGCGCCCGCCGCGACAACACCGGCGCGAGCGCCACGACGGTAAACATCACGCCCGCGCGTACGACTGAGACTTCCGCCCCGACCGCCAACGCATAAGCCCACGTCACCAAAACCGCCGACGCGAACTGCCACCCGCGTCGCCGCGTCACCAAACGCGCCAACCACCACGCAAGGCCACCGATGAAAGTGATGTGCAGCCCGCTGATCACCAGCACGTGAAAAGTGCCGCCCTCGCGAAACCGCTCCGCGCTCGCGCGCGACAGCCCGTAACGATTGCCCAGCAACGACGCCGCCAACACGCCCGCCGTCTCCGGCGTGAACGTCCGCGCCATCCGCTCGCGCAATGCTTCCCGCCACTCGTCCAACCACACGAGCGGCAACAATACGCGCTCATCATCCAGCCTTTCGACGAGCAGCGGACTCTTGATCACAGCCGTCGCGTCTAACCCGCGCCCGTCCAAAAACTCTGTCAAAGAACTACCGCCCGGATTACGAAACTGCTCCACGCGCTCAAGCGCTGCCGTCACGCGCACGCGCGCCCCGCGCCACAACTCCAAACGAGCGTACTGCTCACGCGCGCTCTCATCACGCACCGGCGCGAACAACTGCACCGCGCCCGACGCCGGCTGTTCCGCTCCCTTGAACCGCACACGCTCCGCCCGCACAGCGAAGTACAAACCGTCCGGCGCAACTTCCGGCGCGCGTTCCAACCCGCCCGTCAACTCCACCGGAGCGCCCGAAGCGATCAGCCCCGCCTCGTAAAAATGCCGGACGCGATCAGTTCCGATACTCTCCTGCTCCCAAAGCATGAGCGTCGCGCCCGCGCAGACGAAAGCGAGAACTAAAAATGATGTCGCGAGATTTAATCGCGCCCGGCCCAACGCATAGCCGGCGAGCGCCGTACAGATCGCACCGCCCGCCAGCGGTAAAAATTTTGGCAATGTGAGAACGTGCGCCAACCACACGCCGCACGCGAACGACGCGGCCAACAAAGCCAACGGATGAGAGCTAAACGACAGCCGGTGAGGAGCAGCGCACATGATCAATTGGGGATAGGCAGTCAGCCGCGTGCGACGAACGGCGTGCAGTAAATGACAGTTGTCATCCTTTAGTCAAGCCGAAACGCTGAGAGCGCCGCCGTCAACGCGAGCGGCCTCCCTTCCCTCATCGCCCGTGAAGATTTTCAGAAAAATTTCAGAACTCTCTCAAGACTTTCGGCGCGGCTTGGCCTTACTCTCTGCGGCGTGCGGGGATGACTGTTTGCTCACGGCGCGCTCGGACAGCCGGACGCACTTGGCGCGAACCTTGTCGGGGAATCGCACGCGAAGTCAGGGAAGAACCGAGAGGCGATGGCTGCTATCGTGTCGCCCCTCGTTATTTTTTTTCGGCGTGCAGTGCAGCGGGCTGTTTCGCCGCCGGGTGTCAACGGCAGGAAATGATCGGCTCATTCGCCTTACTACCCAGAAGTAAACCCACTCGTGCAAGAGGAACTGGCCTCGCCCGCAGAGATCGCTGGGCTGGTGAAGAGTTATACGACTTTGCCGCCAACCCCAAGACGGTAGCCGGCACACCGCGAGTCATTCAGTCATGGGGGCGGCGGCCCGCCGCGTGACATTTCATTCACCTAGCGAGGGAGGAACTATGACTATCAATCGCAGACACTTTTTAGCTACTACCGGGTTCTCTGTTGCCGCCGGAGCTTTTTCCGCGACACGTCTGAGTTCGAGCTTGGCGTTTGCGTCAGAGCCTTCGACCAATTCGCAGAACTGGTCGGAGGTGCGCGATCAGTTCGCTGTCTCGCGCGACTATATTCACCTGAGTTCATTCTTCCTCGCTTCGCATCCCCGCCCGGTGCGCGAAGCGATTGAGCAGCACCGGCGTGCGATTGACGATAACCCGTTTCTGTACGTGGAGCAGCACATGTTCGAAATGCCGGGACGGGTGCGGGCGGCGGCGGCTGAATACCTCGGCGGCAAAGCGGAAGAGGTGGCCTTAACCAACAGCACGACGATGGGCCTAGCCTTCGTCTATCATGGCCTACCCATGACAGCCGGGCAGGAAATTCTGACCACGACGCACGAACACTATGTACATCACGAAGCGATCCGCCTCGCCGCCGAAAGGGCAGGAGCGAGTGTCAAAAAGATTTCGCTCTTCGACGATTTCAATTCGATTTCTGAAGAAGACATTGTGCGGCGGATCAGAAAGGCTGTCGGTCCGAAGACCCGCGCTGTCGGCATCACTTGGGTGCATTCCAGTAGCGGCTTGAAAGTGCCCGTCCGGCGTATCGCGGAAGCGCTCAAGGAAATTAACGCCGGGCGCGCTGAAGCGGATCGTGTTCTCCTGATCGTTGACGGCGTCCACGGCCTCGGGGTGGAAGACGAGTGGGTCGCACAGATGGGGTGCGACTTCTTCGTCGCCGGGACGCACAAGTGGATGTTTGGCCCGCGCGGGACGGGCATCATCTGGGCGAAAGCCGACACTTGGAGGCGGATGCGCCCGAACTTTCCGGCATTTGATTTCGGGCCTTTCGCCGCATGGCTGCGCGGTGAGACGCCGCCGCGCGGCATGGAGGCGTCGTGGGTATCGCCGGGCGGTTTTCAGGCCTTTGAATACGCTTGGGCGCTGCCGGCGGCGTTCGCCTTCCATCAGCGGATCGGGAGAGCGAGAGTCACCGAACGGATTCATAGCTTGAATGATCAATGTAAAGAAGGACTCGCGCGGATGCGCCACGTCAAACTCTATACGCCGATGGGAAACAAGCTATCGGCGGGTCTCATCTGCTTTGACGTCGAAGGGATGAAGCCGGAAGAAGTCGTGTCACGCCTGCTCGCACGGCGCATCATTGTCTCGACGTCTCCCTACGGCGTACCTTACGCGAGACTGGCCCCAAGTCTGCTGAACTCGCCGGAAGAAATTGAAACGACGCTCCGTGAAATCCGGGCCCTCGCCGCTGGCTGATGAACAACTTCGTCGGACACTCATCCACGAAAGGAAACAGGCAATGCAATATCTTGAGCGGGGCGGGATCAAACTTGCTTACGAAATGTTTGGCAGCGGCGCGCCGGCAGTCGTGCTGATTCACGGTTGGTGCGACGACCACACGATGATGGAAGAAATGTCCGCGTATTTCGGCCTGCGTCACCAAGTCTTGAGCGTCGATCTACGCGGTCACGGACAGAGCGACAAGCCGGAGAGCGATTACTCCGTCGCTACTTTCGCCGACGACATGGCATGGATGTGCGACCGGCTCAACATCCGGCAGCCGCTTATCATCGGACACAGTCTCGGCGGGGCCGTCGCGCTCGATCTCGCCGCCTGTTATTTCGATCTGCCGGCAGCCATCGTCGCGCTGGAAGGCGTCATCTTGTTGCCCGATGCGGCGCGCGAGGCCGGGCAGTCGCTCGCCGCCGCGCTCCGCACTCCGGCGTGGCGCGAAGCGATGCGCGGTTTCATCAATGCGGGATTCACGCCCACCGATGATCCGGAACTCCGGCGCAAGGCGTACGCAGAGCTCGAGCGCCTGCCCCAGCACATGCTCGCTTCGGTCGCCGAGCAAATGCTGGTCTGGGACGCCGCCACCGCCGCAGAGACTTGCCGCGTGCCGGCGCTGTACATCGAAGCCGGAAGCGGCTTGAGCGATCTCGATCAATTCAAAGCGTTGTGTCCGCAACTCATGGTCGGCAAAACCTTCGGCGTGGGCCACCACCAGATGGTGGCGACGCCGGAGCAAATCAACGCGATGATCGACCGTTTCATCGCCGTCGAACTGGGCCGCGACCCGGCGACGGCGTGGCAACGAGGTGCGTGGGCGTGGCGGCGCGATTCGGCGGAACTGTGTACGCCCTTCAATTCAAAGTGAGCGCCGATTCTGTAACGCTGTATCGAAGCCGCTATTTCATCTCAAAACCACTTGCTAAATGAACGACTGTCTCGACGTGGTGAGTCTGCGGAAAAAGATCGAAGGCGGCGAGGGAGTCAATCTTGAATCCGGCGGCGGTTAGCCGTTTGAGATCGCGGGCGAGCGTGGCCGGATCGCAGGAGACGTAGGAGATGTGTCGGGGATGCAAACTGATAATGCCGTCGAGAGTGTCCGGCTCTGCGCCGGCGCGGGGCGGATCGAGCAGGACGAAATCGGCGGGCGCGATTCGTGCGGCCTCGCGCTTGAGCCATGCGCCGGCGCGGGCGTTGATGATCCGCACGTTCGTTAAATTCGCGCCCGCGAGATTGCGGCGCGCAAAGCGGCACGCCCGCGCGTTGCCTTCGACGCCGGTCACACGCGCGAAGCGCCGCGCCAATGGCAGCGTAAATAGTCCGACGCCGCAGTAGAGATCGACGGCTTGCTCACCGTTCAATACGCCTCTGAGGGCTTCTGTGATGAGCGGCTCAAGCAAAGCATGATTGATCTGGAAGAAGCAATCGGCGTCGAATCGATACCGCTCGCCGCTGATGGCGCGAGATTGTTCAGACGCGCCGAACTGATTGATGGGCGGCTGCACCGAGACGCCTTCATCGCCCGCGACAGCTTGAACCTCTGCGACTTTGGCGGGCAGCGTGCCAGCGCGCAACTCGTCGCGCAAACGAGACAAGACTGCTTGCACTTCCGGCAGGACGACGGGACATTCCACCACGTCGCAGACGCGGTGCGAAGCCAATTCGTAGTATCCCAATTGCTGCCTGACGGAATCGTGCTGCCAACGGGCGCGCGAGCGATAGCGCCAGACTTCAGGCGAGGGCGTGATCGAGATCGTCTCCGGCGGATCAAGCCGTGCGATGCGGCGCAGGCAGTCGCGGATGATCTCGACTTTGGCTTGGAGTTGCGCTTCGTATGTGAGTTGCTGAAAGTCGCAGCCGCCGCAACGCCCGAAGTAAGGACACGGCGGCTCGCTGCGTTGGGGACCAGCCGCGATCACTTCGACGATGGAAGCAAACGCCACCGTTCCTTTCACGCCGTCCACACGCACGCGCAGACAATCGCCCGGCGCGGCCAGCATGACAAAGATCGTCTTCCCCCCGGCGTGCGCCAACCCCACACCGCCCGGCACGATCCGCTCAATCTCGACCTCGATTATTTCGCCAATCATAAAGCGGGTGTCGGGTGTCAGGTGTCGGGTGTCGGTAAAGACAAAGTATTTCCCTGACACCCGACACCTGACACCCTTTCTTAGTACGGCTGGCTCGGCGATTGATACTGATCGCCAGCGGCCCACTGATTTGGCGGTGGGGGCGGCGTGGCGTACCCATCCGACTTATTCTCGATCTCCATCTCCAGCCCACCGATCACGCCCGCCGCCGCGTTGTAAATCAACGCGCTGATCGCGCCGAAAACGAAGCCCAGCACACCGTAAAAGATCGGGATTAAGATCATCGCCATCAAGCCGCCGACGATGCCGCCGGCCATCGCCGCGCCACCGCCATCGCGCCCCGCGCTTGCCGACATCAACGCCGCACCAAAGATCATGATGAACAGGCCATAGAAGACGCCAAAGATCAAACCAATCACCGCCATCAGCAAGCCCTGAATCTTGGCGAGGGATAACACTCCGACGCGCTTCACAGTCACTTTATTTGCCATGTTGATTCTCCTCAGTTGTGTTCAATTGTTTGCAGCTTTTTTGGGTTTGAGGTTTGAGGTTGTGAGCCGGACGCCCTCAAACCTCAAACTGCAAACCTCAAACTTTTAAGCTCGACGACGGACAACGGACTATAGATAAAACAAACTCAGACGTGGCAGGCCGCGCTCTTCGCGCAACAATTTAGCTAAGAGATGGTCGAGCGTCTGCTCGTAAGTGGCGCGTTCCATGCGCGTACGGTATGGGCGCAATTGTGCGGCGGCTTGGACGCGCAAGGCTGCGAGTTGTTCGGCGGTGAGTTGCGCGCGGCTCGCGTGATCAAGCAATTTTTCCAAATCGGTGAGCGCGCCTTCAAGCTGCTCGGCGTCAGGCCGCACGGCGCGCGCGAAATCTTCGCGCAATTCTGCGAGCCGCGCCGCCGCGCGCTCAAGCGCCTCGCCGAGATCGCCCGCGCGCCTTGCGTCGTCTGACGCGGCGGCGCGACGGAGTGTCGCGTAGCAATCGTCGAGATGCGCGAGGATCACTTCGCGCGGAAACGGCAGCCCGGCAGTCTCCGCCGTGTGTTTTGACAACGGCCCGGATTGGTCCCCATTCGTTGCCGCCGCCCCGATTGCTGCGCCGCGCTGCGATTCGAGCCACTCGGCGAATTGCGCCTCGACTTCTTCCTGACAATAAAAGAGCGATTTCACCGTCCGTCGTCGCCGTGTAGCCGCAAACGAATCGAACGCTTCCTCAATGCCCCGCAACGCGACATGCAACGGCACGCCCATCTCCTTCCAACTCTCAATCAACGCCCAATCCAACGGACTCAACAACAAATGTTTCCCCCGCCGCCGGATAAACGTGTCTTCGATTTCCGTGTAGTAGTTAAAATAGTTCAATGTCCAAAGTCCAATGTCCAATGTCCAATGTCAAAATCCTCTCGTCGTCACTCCGACTTTGGACTTTGGACATTGGACTTTGGACTATTCGTTCGTCCGTAGATCAACCGCAAGCCTTCGAGCATCAGCGTGTCGTCAACCGTCTCGATGAGGGCGGAGCCGGAAGCGATGAGCGGGGCGAGGCCGCCGGTGGCGACGACGTGTGGTGTGCCACCGAGTTCGTCGAGGATGCGCCGCAGAATACCATCAACCAATCCGATGTAGCCATAAAATAAACCCGATTGCATCGAGCCGACCGTCGTCGAACCGATCACGGCGGCGGGCCGTTTGATTTCGACACGGGGCAAGCGCGAAGCGCGGGCGAACAAGGCTTCGGCGGAGATCGTGATGCCCGGCGTGATCACGCCGCCGACATACTGGCCTTGCGCGTTGATGGCGTCGAAGGTCGTCGCCGTCCCAAAGTCCACGACGATGCACGGCGCGCCATATTTGTGAATCGCCGCCACCGCGTCAACGATCCTGTCCGCGCCCACGTCTGCCGGCGGCTGGTACAGAATCTCGATCCCGATGTCCGCCGCCGCGTCGATGAAAAGCGGGGTCTGTCCAAAATAAATTTCCGACATCCGCTTCAAAGTAAAATTAAGCGGCGGCACGACTGAAGCGATGGCGACGCCGTCGATCTCTGTGAAATCGATCCCGGCCAACGCGAACAAGTTCCGCGCATGAACGCCGTACTCATCAATAGTCCGCTCGCGCGCCGTCGTCAAACGCCAATGCTTCACCAACTGCTCGCCGTTATAGACGCCGAGCGAGGTATTGGTATTTCCGACATCAATCACAAGCAGCATAATTTTTAAGCGACAGGCAACGGGCAACAAGATAACGCGGCCATTTAATTTTAATCAACCTCATTCTTGTCGCTGAAAGCGACAGATTCAATAGCGTTGGGCAACGCCCGACGAACGAAACGCACAGCGTCCCGACCCTGAAGGGGTCGCATAAGCGCGCGAGTATGCGACCCCTTCAGGGTCAGAAATCTCATTCGCCGCATTCGTCGGGCGTTGCCCGACGCTATTGAATTGATCTCCTTCGGGGAACAGAACTTTTAAGACAGGCTCTTAACGCCGTCACATCCCCCGCGCGTACGATCTTGATCTCACCCGCACTCGTCTCGACGCGCAACGCGCCGTCTGGCTCAAGGCCGCGCGTCGTGCCTGCGACCACTTCGTCGTTGAGCGTGACGCGCACAGGTCTCCCTTCCGCGTAAGATGATGCGGTGGCCCACGCACGCAGGATGATCGCCGGCCCGTCCGCTTCGTGCAACTCTGCGTAACGGCGCGCAAGATGTCGCACGAGCGGGCGCAAGATCGTCTCGGCATCCGGCGTGCTGCCAATCGCGGCTTCGATTGATGTCGCCGTCTCGCGCAGATGCGGCGGCAAGGCGCGCTCACTCAAGTTAATGCCGATGCCAACGATGGCGGTGCGCCCGCTCTCAGTCTCGATTGTCTCGGCGAGGATGCCGCACAATTTCAAGTCGTTCACCAACAGATCGTTCGGCCACTTGATGTCGGCCTTGAGCGCGCAGGCTTCCTGCAAAGCGTCGCGCACGGCGATTGCCGCCATCAACGTCAACAGCGGCCAGCAACTCAGTGCCAGACGCGGGCGTAACACGATGCTGAAATATAATCCCGCATCTTTCGGCGACAGCCAATCACGCCCCTGCCGCCCGCGCCCCGCCGTCTGCTCGCGCGCCATGACGCACAAACCTTCCGCCGCGCCCTGCATCGCTTGGCGCGCGGCTTCCGTATTGGTCGAAGGCAGCGAATCGAAGCGCAGAATAATCAATGGCAATGACCGGCTCATGTGTGTGCAGGATCGCGGCCCAGAGCGGGCAGGGCGCGCAAGCGCTCGCTGGTTTCGAGACTGACCGTGATGATTCGCCCAATGATCCGTTGTGGGGAAATAGGTCTTGCAGGAAACAAGCTAGTACGGTAGCGTTGCGCCGTCAAGATTAAAGGCATCAGACTCACGCAAAGCAGAGCATGAGTCACGAATAAACCGAGAATCAGCACACATGAAATCAATGCTCAACTCTGATTGCTGATTCATTCGTGAACATTCGTCTTTCTTCGTGGCAAATATTCCTTTTCTGCGTAAGGATGCAGGACATGAATCGTGAAAAACTCCGCCGCTGGGAAATTCCGCTCATTGCTCTGTTAATTATTTTCGGCTCGGCTTTCCTGCTCAAGATGGCTTACATGCCGCTCCTGCTCTGCTCTGCGCTGGGCGCGGCTTACCTCGTCGCGGTGTATTTGTTCGTGCGGGCGCGCTACGGCATCGAGATTCCGCTCATCCTGCTGCTGCTCGTCTTCGGCGGCATCCAAGTGGATGCGGTCGGCAATTTTTTTCGGATGTTCGGACGGAAGTTTGGTCCCCTCGACTACGACGAGTTCGCGCACATGGCCGTGCAGGTGTTGACGACGCCGCTCGTCGTCTGGCTGCTGCGCGAAGCGCTCAAGAGATTCGGTTATCCGCTGCCGCTCGGCCTCGTCACCTTCTTCGCGATCACGACGATCTTCTCGCTCTCGGCCTTTTACGAAATAATCGAGATGTGGGACGAGTTGTATTTCGGCGGGCAACGCATCTGGAGTACGCACGACGCGCCCAACGATCTGCAATGGAACTTCGCCGGCATCCTGCTCGGCGCAGCGCTCGCCTACGCCGTCCTCCATCGCACGCCAGAGCGTGCCGTAGGCTTGAAGGAGGAGGCAGCGGCAGGAGGCAGACGGCAGGGGCAGAAAGCAGAATGATTTTGCCTTATCATCGATTTTTATTCTGTTTCCTGCCCCTGCCTCCTGCTCCTGCCTCCCGCTTCCGCTCGGAGGATACATGAAAAAATTCTGCCTGCTTGTCGTCTCTGCCGCGCTCGTCGCTTGCCAACAAATGCCCACGCCATCGCAACCGCCGGCCCAGCCAGCACGGCAGCGACCATCAACTTTCCCCGCCGGGACTATCGTTGACCTCTCGCACCCCTATGATGCTGAGACCGTCTATTGGCCGACTGCCGAAGGTTTTAAGCTGGAAAAAGATTTCGCGGGCGTGACGGACCAAGGTTACTACTACGCGGCCAATAGTTTTTCAACCGCCGAGCATGGCGGCACGCACATTGACGCGCCCATTCATTTCGCTAACGGACGGCACACCGTCGATCAGATTCCGCTCACGCAACTGTTGGGAGCCGGTGTCACCATCGATGTCACGCAGCAATGCGCGGGCAACCGCGATTACCAGATCAGCGTCGCCGACTTCGAGAAATGGGAGGCGGCGCACGGACAGATTCCGCGCGAAGCTATTGTGCTGCTCCGCACCGGCTTCGGCCAGTTCTGGCCCGACCGCGAGAAATACATGGGGACCAATGAGCGCGGCCCGGCGGCGGTCGCCCAACTCCACTTCCCCGGCCTGCACCCGGAAGCCGCCCGTTGGCTCGTCGCCAATCGCCGGATCAAAGCCATCGGGCTAGACACGCCGAGCATCGATTACGGCCAGTCCACGCTGTTTGAGAGTCACCGGATTTTATTTGACAAGAACATCCCGGCTTTCGAGAATCTCGCACACCTCGATCAACTACCGCCCACTGATTTTCACATCATCGCACTGCCGATGAAGATCAAGGGCGGCAGCGGCGGCCCGCTGCGCGCCGTCGCCATTATCCAAAGTAAGTAGGAATGGGTAATGACCCTTTTGTTCGTGAAGCAGTTTTTCATGCCCGTGAACATTAGTTGAAAAAGGTCTTTCACGAATAAGCGGGTCACCACCTGAAGGCAGATGAGCCGTTTTTGATTCCTGCCTGAGCCTTGAAATTTCGACGACTTATTTGCACAATGCAGCCGTTCGTTGCAGGCTCATTCGGAGGCAAGAAAATTAGATACATAGATTTATTCTGCGGCATCGGCGGCTTTCGGGTCGCGGCCATGCAAGTTTTCGAGAAGTATGGCATTGATTCCGAATGCGTCTTTTCCTGCGATATTGATTCGTATGCGCGGGAAGCCTATTACGGTAATTTCGGCGAACGCCCTGCCGGAGACCTCACCAAAATCGAAACGGACTCAATTCCCGCGCACGATTTACTTTTCGCGGGCTTCCCGTGCCACTCTTCTCGTTATCATTCCTTTCATCTAGCATAAGACCCAAGAGCTTCGCATATGGTAACTGAGTTTGTAGTAGGCGGAACATATACAAACGATCAAATTCGTTTCGCGCTGAACGTGGAAAATCTCGGCGGCGTTAGACCATCAGTTGATGCAAGCAGTAAATTGCGGCACTTAGCAATTATGACCGCCGCACAAGAATATGAAAAAAGCACTTCCGACAATCCATACCACGACAGAATCGAAAATGACATCTTGATTTACACCGCGCAGGGCAGAACAGGTAATCAAGATATTGCTGGCAGGAACAAACGCGTCCTTGAACAATACTCTAAACCCGTTCCTTTCTACTGCTTTTCCAATGAAGGGAAGCAGATGTACAAGTTTCTTGGTCTGCTTGAGTTGTTGCGCCACCATCAAGAAGATCAAATTGATGCTAAACGTGAACTAAGGCGAGTTTGGGTCTTTGAGTTTCGCATTCATAACGAAATTACCGTTGTTCCGCTTGACCACGCTCTCGAACTTGCGGCCACATTTTTCTCTACATCGAGAAAGGCGGGATTTGAAGAAGAGCGGGAAATCGTTCCGTTAGAGAAGGCCGCGGCAGTAATCGAAGATTCAACCGGCTATGAAGCGGAAGAGCTTCGGGTGCGCCTTATGCAGATCGACCCTTATAGATTCGAGCATCTTGTAAAAGACGTAATCGAGTTGCATGGGTTCAAAGACGTTTCCGTTACATCTGCCTCACAGGATGGAGGAATAGACGTAAACGCTTATGTCGCTGATTCAAGTTATTTCTTCTCCAAGACTCATGTGCAATTCCAAGTCAAACGTTGGCGGCATTCCGTCGGCAGCGTCGAAATCAACCATTTTCGAGGAGCATTGAACACAACGGCGAAAGGCGTATTCATAACTACCGGCTACTTCACTAAAGCGGCAGTGCGCGAAGCCGAGCATCCCGCTAAACCTTGTATATCCTTGATCGACGGTTACTTGTTCTCAAAAATAGTTAGGGAAGTTTCGTTGGATTTGAATGATTACAAGTGAGGTTAAAGATGAGCGGGATTTCTGACGAAGAAAAATGGGAATGCTATCTATGCGGCAATGAATTTAACTTGGAACAGCCTGCCTGTGGATGGCTTGGTAATTACCATATGCTTTGCCGTTCATGCGCCGATTCGGTTTACTTCGATGCAAAGTCAAAGTTCCACCAAACTCTGACTTACCATTATGCGATTGGCGATATTGAAACAGAAACATTTCGCACATCGAAAACTCGACCCTAATAAATGCACTCGCCTACGCCCGGCTCATAAAGTCAAACCGCCCTTCCCGTTAAATCGCTTCCCACACGACTTCGGCTACAAGCTAGGGAGAGAAATCGTTTATCTACTGGCGACAAAGGGCAACGTGTCGCTGGAGGGTTCGGAGTTTGAAGCTATCTTTGCCGCTTGCGTCGGGGCGGAGTGGAAGCCTTCAAATGTCGGCTTGGACGACATTGTTTTAGATAACTGCACGTGGGGGGCTAAAACCGTTAAAGGCAAGCCTGAAGCGGCAAAGAGAGTTCGCTTGATTGCAGGTCGCAATTCTCCGACATACTCATACGGAGCAACGCAAATTCTTAAGGTTGAGCCGAACGCTTTAGGCAAGCAAATTATTTCAATTTGGAACGAAAGAGTTTCCGCTATCAGAAAACTGCATAAGCACGTAAGAACAGTGGTCTTGATCAAATCAAATGACCTTGCAACTTTGGGGGTCTTTGAATTTGACACTGTTCGCTATGACCCCGAATTGTACAGATGGGAATGGAATGAAAACGACAATCTCATTGGCTACGATAACGCAGAAATTCATCGCTTCACGTGGCAACCATCTGGCTCGCAGTTCACCATTATCGAAGAAGTGCCAGAAGATTGCTTGATCGTCAAAATCACGAAGCCTGACAGAGTTGACAAGGAAACATTTTTGAAAGGCATTGGTTTTGACCGTAGCTGGATAAAGGTTACAAAGAAAAATGGCTGATGTATTTAATCAAGGCCAACGCTCTGAAATTATGCGAGCCGTAAAATCTCGCGGCAACAAATCTACTGAATTGAAGTTAATTGAAATCTTCAAAAGTCATGGAGTACGCGGCTGGCGGCGGAACTATAGATTATTCGGCAATCCCGATTTCGTTTTTCCGAGAAAACGGCTGGTAGTATTCGTGGATGGTTGTTTCTGGCATGGTCACGATTGCCGAAACACAAAGCCTGCTGATAATGCTGATTACTGGAATAAGAAAATCGAAAAGAATAAAAAACGAGACACGTTAGTCTCACAAACGCTGTCTGAAAAAGGGTGGCGAGTGATTCGTGTCTGGGAATGTCAAGTAAAAAAGAATAGTTTGCCAAGCGAGCCAGTTTTCCTCACAGACTAAACGCAACAATAGCTCCCAGCCGATTATCCGATGGCATAGTTCTCCTTTATCCTTCATCCTTGCTTTTGCGCTCGACTCTGAAGAGCCGCCACTCGCCGGGGATGCCCGCGAGTTGATGCGTGCCGCGATCTGCAAACTCGATGCCTGCGCCGGCGACGAGGTCTTTGACGGTGCTGGAAACCCAGACCTCTCCTGCGCCGGCTTGGTCCCTGACCGCCGCGCCGATGCGGACGGCGAGGCCGCCCACTCCATTGCCTTTGAGAATGTCGCACTCGCCAGTGTGGAGACCGGCGTGGACTTCGACGCCGAGACGCGCGGCGTATTCGCTGATCGCGCACGCGCAGCGAATGGCGCGCGCCGGGCCGTCGAACGTGGCGAGGGGACCAACCCCCTCCACGTCGCTCTCGCGCCCGCGAAACCATTCGATCTCTTGGCGGATGTGCGCCCGTAAGCGCGTGAGCAGTTCGCGCCAACGCTCCGCGCCCATCTCCGCCGCACGCTGCGGCGAATCCACGATCCGCGCGCACAGCACCGTCGCCAAGACGCGATCCGGCTCGTGCGTGTGGCGCACGCCGGTCAAAAATTCTTCCACTTCGTCAAGGATCGCATCCTGATCGCCGACAAACGGCAAATGATCGACGCCGTGCTGTTCGACGTATTTTGCGCCCGGAATCAGACTCGCCACGTAGCGGCCTTCTTCGACCTTCAAGCATTCGTCGCCCGCGCGGTGCAGCACGAGCGTCGGCACGCGGATCGAAGGCAGGACGTGGCGCACGTCGATCTCGGCATTCATCTTCGTCAAGGCCACCGCCGCGCCCGGACTCGCTCCCATTCGCAAATAGGTCGCCCACCACTCGCGGAACAATGGATCATTCGCCACGCTCGGCGCGCGTTCTTCGATGCCGACGGGGCCGCCCCACTGCTCCTGCATCTCTGCGAAAAAATGCTCGCGCTGTTCGGCAGTCGGAGCCCACGGATAATCAGGGGACCAGATGCGTTTGGCGTAAGTTCCGATCATGACGAGCGCGCTGGTCTTCTCCGGGTAAGTCGCGGCGAAGAGGGCCGACATTGGTCCCCCTTCCGAGATGCCGCACAGCGCGGCGCGCTCAGACCCGACTGCATCCATCACGGCGCGCACATCGTCCATCCGCTGTTCGAGCGTCGGCAGTTCGTTTACAGGCACGCGATCCGAGAGGCCCGTCCCGCGTTTGTCGAACAAGATCACACGCGAGAAGCAAGCGAGGCGGCGCAGGAAACGCGCGAACGATGGTTCGGCCCAAAAGTATTCGATGTGCGAAACCCAGCCCATCACGAAGACGAGATCGAGCGGCGCGTCGCCCAGTGTTTGATAAGCGATGTTCACGTCGCCGCTGCGCGCGTAATGAGTCTCCGGGATGCGAAGCAAGGCGGGCGGGAACTCGCGCGCGTCGTCCGCCGGAGTGAGGCTGCGAACATGAAACGGCGAGAGGCCGTGTCGCATGATCCGTGTCGCTGGCAGCAGCGCGATGTCTGCACCGGGCGGCAGCGTCGCTTCATCATCTTCTTCGACGATGATGCGCGTCCGCGTCCGCTCGCGCATGAGCAGTGTCGTCCGCTCGCCCTCCTCCGCCGTCACCGGCGCGACGAAGCGATAGCCCCGGCGCGGCACAGTCTCAATGTATTTTTCGCCGCCCACGCCTTCCAAAATTTTTCGCAGCAGCGAAATGTTCTGCGACAAATTATTTTCTTCCACGAAGCTGTCCGGCCAGACTTGGCGCAGTAATTCATCTTTGCTGACGACACGACCGCTCTGCTCGACGAGCGCGACGAGCGTCGCGAAGGCTTTCGGCGTCAGCGGGACGGGCGCGCCGTCGCGCCAGAGCAGTCCTTCGCGGGTGTCGATTAAGAAAGGGCCGAAGAGGTAAGTGCGAAGCCGGGCGTCTGGTTGGCTCATGATTCGTCCTCCGAAATTTCCAGAGTTCTTTCAGTGAGAACTCAGACGAAACAAATGCTACCGCCGCGCATGGATGGCTGTTCAGCCGTGAGCCGAGACAGAAGCGATACACGCATGGTGGTTTAATGCTGCCGGCGCACATTTTAGCGGAAGACTTCCGCAACGGGAATAAAATCTTGCGCGCTCCGTGCCGCATGAGTTTGGCCGACTCTCGCACGCGCTCCGGCTCTCAGCCTCTCTCACAATTCTTTCAGAAAAATCTCAGAAGGCTCTAACGACTCCGCACGCCGGTTGCGGGTAAGGTTGGCGACACGGTGAGAGGCGCATCGTGTGGCAGTCGCAAGCCCTCGCACAAAGACAAGCCGGAGGCATCTTCCATGACCAAGCGAAGAACCGAGATCACGATTGAGACCGAGCGAATGCTCCTCATCGAACAAACGACCTGCCGCCTCCGCATTGGCTGGTGTGCAGCCTGCGGTGCGGAAACGCAATTGATCGCGCTCGACGAAGCGGCAGCGGCGCTACGGATCAGCACGCTGGCCATGCGGCGTTGGGCCGAAGCCGCCCGGCTGCATTTCAACTTGATGACGAATGGAGCTTTATCTATCTGTCTTGATCCGCTCGCCACCGAGACCGTTGTCGATGCCAAGCTGCTTTCGTAAACGACGGATCGTCCATGCCGACCGCTTGCCGGTTGAAACCTCCCATGCGCGCGCGACGTAAACGCCAGCGGGACGCATCCCGTTCAAAACATCTTACCAACTCGATGGGAGACAACATGACTGACCTGAGATTTCCTATTGGTCCCTTCACGTTCGCGGGCGACACGCTCAGGAGCGAGCAGCGTCAACTTTTTCTCGCACAGATCGCAGAGACGCCGGCGCGTCTGCGCGAGGCCGCGCGCGGGCTGACCGCAGAGCAACTTGACACGCCGTACCGGCCCGGCGGCTGGACGGTGCGGCAAGTCGTCCATCATATGCCGGACAGCCATCTCAACTCTTACGTCCGCTGCAAGCTCGCGCTGACTGAGGACGCGCCGACGATCAAGCCTTACGACGAAGCGCGCTGGGCGGAGTTACCCGACTCGCAAACCACGCCCATCGAAGTCTCGCTCGCGCTGCTCGACTCGCTGCACGAACGTTGGATGAAGTTGCTCTATTCGCTCGTGCCCACCGACTTTGCGCGCACGTTCCAACACCCAGAACGCGGCCTCGTCACGCTCGACAACACGCTCGCGCTCTACGCATGGCACGGCAGGCATCACGTCGCGCACATCACGAGTTTGCGCGAACGCATGAATTGGTCTTGAATAGGCAATTAAAGTTGCGGGTTGGTAGTAGGCTCAATGACGGGAGATAAAGTCAGAACTGCCTGCGGTAGCGGGCAGTTCTGCCGATTGCGGATTGCGTATTAAAGACAGAATGCTTTTCATCAATCCGCAATCTTGTGTCCCGCCCGCTACCGCAGGCGGTTCTGACCGTTCGGTTATCCGGCTCGCTTAATAAAACTCATCCGTTGCCAGATCACGGTCTCGTCGGGAAAGGCGAGACCCGGCGCGTCGCGCAGCACGCTTGCCTGTGTGATGATCACTTCCAAGTCACGGAAGATGCCATGACACTCGATGCAAATCAAGAGATGCTCTCGCACTTGCGCCGCCGACAATTCGTCGAGCGCGCCGTCGTGATATTCGCTCAGTACCACAATGCTTTCCACGCAATCCATTCGATCATTCCTCGCAAAAAATATCTGTGCGCGCTCGTTCAAGTGGCCGTTGCTTGTTCCCGGATCAGATTCCGCATCTTCAAACGCGCCTTATGCAGTTGCGATTTAGAGGTCCCCACAGAGATGCCGAGCATTCCGGCGATCTCTCCATGATCGTAGCCTTCGACATCGTGCAGCACGAAGACGCTGCGATAGCCCGGCGGCAGTTGGCTGATCGAGTTTTCCAACGTGATCCGATCCACGACCGGCATAGCGTTCGGGTTCTCCGTCCCGCGCACGATCTGGACCGGCGTTTCGCCCTCTGGAGTGGTGAATTCGGGACGGCTCTTTCTCCGGCGAAAGTGCATCAAGACTTGATTGACCGTCATGCGGTGCAGCCACGTCGTAAACTGCGAGTCGCCGCGAAAGCTCCCGATCTTGTTGTAGAGCTGTATGAAAGTCTCCTGCGTCAAATCTTCCGCTTCCGTCGGATTGCCGAGCATCCGCAGGCAGAGCGCATAGACGCGCCGGAAATGACGGCGATACAACTCCTCAAATGACTCCATGTCGCCAGCGGCACTCCGCTGCGCCAGATCGTAATCCGTCGGCTCTCCCGTTTTGTCCTCTGAGGCGTTCACCCTGACGTAACCTCCCTACCGTCCATTATCCGCCGAAATTGTTTTTTTGCCGTGTCTTCATTCTGTAAATTGCGACACATTGCAGTCAAGCGCGGAGAGGCGACACGGCTTTTTACTATTCACGATTTACCATTTACTATTCACCGGCTATGATCTCACCATCACAGAGAACCGCCAAGTTTCACTACGCGATCCGCAATATCATCCGCGCCGCCGAAGCGCGCCGCAGCGCCGGGCGCGAAGTGTTGCCTTTCAACATCGGCGATCCGCAAGCCTATGGCTTTCGCCCGCCCACGCATGTCATCGAGCCGGTCAAGCGCGCGCTCCGAGATGGCTTCACCGGCTACGCGCCTTCCGCCGGGCTGTGGGCAGCGCGTGAGGCCGTCGCCCATTATGCCACGACGCGGGCGGGTGCGCCGACCTCGCCGCAAGACGTGATCATCACTGCCGGCGCTTCCGAAGCGGCAGACTTACTGTTGGGCGCGCTCGTCAACGAAGGCGATGAGATATTGGTCCCCGCGCCCGGCTATCCGATCTACCCCGCGCTCCTCAACAAGCTCGGAGCCACGACGCGCTACTACGGACTCGACGAAGCGCGCGGTTGGCAGCCTTCCCTTGAAGAGATCGATTCACTCGTCAACAAACGCACGCGCGCGATTATTTTGATCAACCCGAACAATCCGACCGGCTCGGTGTTGCCCGATGAAGTGACGACGCAATTCATCGAGTTGGCCGTACGATACAATCTGCTCGTCATCGCCGACGAAGTTTATCGTGAGTTGTGCTTTGGCCCCACGCCAACTTCGGCGTCCGTACTGGCGCAAGCGCGCGGCGTGCCGCTCGTCACGCTCGAAAGTCTGTCAAAGACACACATGATCCCCGGCTGGCGCGCGGGCTGGATGCGCTTTACGGAGGCAGAGAAAATGCCGGAGCTGATCGCCGCCGTCAATCGTCTCGCCGACGGGCGACTCTGCTCGCCGACGCCCGCGCAATACGCCTTCAAGCCCGCGCTCACAGGTAGTTGGGATTTCTTGCAAGAGTTCACGCACATGATCAAACGGCGGCGCGACTTCGCCGTTAAATGTGTGCGCGAGACCGCAGGCTTGTCGTGCGTCGAACCCGAAGCAGCCTTTTATTTGATGGTGAAAGTCGATCAAGACAAACTCGCAGGGCGGACAGACGAGGAATTTGTATTGGAATTATTGGAAGAAACCGGTGTGCTGTTCGTGCAAGGCTCCGGCTTCGGCGCGGCTCCAAACGCTGGCTACTTCCGCCTCGTCTATCTCGCCGACGAAGAGTTGCTCGACACGGCGTTCCGCCACATGCAAAGATTTCTCACCGCCAAATAAATGGATTGAAATAGAGAGGCAACAGGAATCGGCAATGTCTTTAGCAGTGAAAGTTTCCCATCAGTTCGAGCAGAAGATACAGGACGTGGGCGTCTGTATTCTTTAGGCGGCACGGTGCGCGTGACGCGGGGCGACGCACATGCGGTGCAAGCAAACGTGCGCGGCACGGAGTTGTATCGCATCAAGTTGGAATGGGCGTAAGAACAGATTGTTCGTCACCTGCACCTGCCCGTACTACGAGATGGAAGGGCTGTGCAAACATCTCTGGGCCACGCTCCTTATCGCCGACAAGAAGGGTTATCTCTCAGCCGCCGCCAATCAGTCGAAGCTGTGGCTGGAGATGGACGACGACGCGCTGGCCGACTCGTCCGAGGATGAAGATGAATTTGATGAAGACGAGTTTGATGAGGATGAAGACGAGTTGGCCGCGGGCGGCAGAATGCTCGGAGCCGTGCCGGCGACGGCGCCACGGAGAGCGCAACTGCCAACAACTCAAGCGCGGAGCGCGCCGACTGCCAATAGTTGGAAAAAGCGGCTGGCTGAGTTGAGCCGTTCGATGCAAGCACACGCCACGCAGCCGGTGAACGCTGGGCCCGCCGAGCGCGAACTTGTGTATCTCGTCGATGCTTAACGAAATAGTGGAGGAAGGACACAAGGCGCTCGTCTTCTCGCAATTCACCAGCCTGCTCGCCATCGTCCGTGCGCGCTTGGATGCCGAACGGCGTGCCTTACGAATACCTCGACGGGCGCACCCGCAACCGCTCCGAAAAAGTCGAACGCTTCCAAACCGATCCCGACTGCAAGCTCTTCCTCATCAACCTCAAGGTCGACGGACTCGGCCTGAATTTAACCGCTGCCGAATACGTCTTCCTCCTCGATCCATGGTGGAATCCAGCGGTCGAAACCCAAGCCATCGACCGCGCCCACCGCATCGGCCAAACCCAGCGCGTCTTCGCCTACCGCCTGATCGCACGCGGCACGGTCGAAGAAAAAGTTCTTGAGCTCCAACAATCCAAACGCCACCTCGCCGACGCCATCATCAACGCCGACAACAACCTCCTCCGCAGCCTGAGCCGCGAAGATTTAGAATTGCTGTTGGCGTGAAGATAGTCCAGAGTCTAAAGTCGAGTCGATTAGTCATTGGCAATGCTCGTCACTGGTCACAGTGGATATACTTTCGTCACCAATCTCGGCTATGGTCACGGCCCGCCATCGGCTAAACGGAAGAGGAATCAGCAGACGCTCACACCCTCCTTTTGGTGGTCGGAAAACGGTTTCATAGCTCGCCCCGCATCCTTGTGATACGCTAGAAAATGAGAGGTGAAAACATGTCCGCCAAGCTAAACATAAGACCAGAAGTGGCTGAACGACTCGCCACAGCAGCAAACGAGAGAGGGTTGTCGGTAGAGGCTCTCTTAGGAACCCTACTTGATGAGGCTCACGCGCTGCCGGTGAGACCTCCACGAGCGACATTTGAGGAGTTTAAGGCTACGCTCGACGCTCTAGCCGAAGGGTCAGAGTCTCGCCCCGTCCTCACAGACTCTGCCACGACACGCAAAGGCATCTATGCCGATCATGATTGATGCGCTACCTTGCCGATTCAAACATTCTTCTCCGCGTTTCGCAGACATCTGACCGGCATTACTTCATAGTCCGGCGCGCTCTGGGATTAACCTGCAAGGCACGAAAGAAGTCCTCGGCCTGTGGAGCGAGCAAACGGAGGGGCCAAGTTCTGGTTGCAGATTCTGAAGGAGCTAAAGAACCGGGGCGTGCGCGACATCTTTATCGCTTGCGTGGACGGTCTCACCGGCTTCCCCGAAGCCATTGAAGCGGTCTTTGCGCGCACCCAAGTGCAACTTTGCATTGTCCACACCATCCGAACGCAATCGACTTTCGGACTCATTGTTCCCGCCTTCGCCCAGTGTCGAGCCGCGTAATGGAATCACATGCCGGATCTCCAACGTCCCTTCACCTACAATAATCCGCTC
>Ga0136614_10000263_pt1 | contig 23906 bp, 28 predicted proteins | sample AntDrymUQ2792106_2_FD_106643 | JGI IMG/M metagenome (GOLD analysis project Ga0136614, IMG submission 106643) | Polar desert sand microbial communities from Dry Valleys, Antarctica - metaG UQ279 (21.06) | ecosystem: Environmental > Terrestrial > Soil > Desert | place: Antarctica: Dry Valley... | reverse complement strand
GGTCGAGGAACGAACCGCGGACCCCGACTTCCGCGTGCGCCTCGAAGCTGCCCGCGTGCTGGCGCGTCACTCGCCCGTGTAGCGGGCCTTCGTGAGCCGACGGCGAACGTCCTCGCCGGCGGCAACCTTCCCCGCGAACTCGTCGAGCCAGGCGTGGAAGCCGTCGGCGCCGTCGCGGTCGGCGATCGAACGGGGAATGGCGGGGAACTCGTAGTCGGGCGGCATCAGTGGCGGATGATCGTCGGGCGGCTTGCGGGCGAGCACCGCGTCGATCACGGGCTCGAGCCGCTTCGCCTTCTCGCGGCTCGCCTGCTCGTCGCGCTCCAGGAACTCCGGCAGCACCTCGCGTCCGAAGAGCTCGAGGCTCTCCATGACGTGCTCGTGGCGGTTCTTGCCCGCCTGGCAGGTGAGGATGACCTGGTCGACGCCGTAGGCCTCGTACCGGCGGAGGTAGTCGCGCACCTGGTCGGGCGTACCGATCGCGCCGCGCAGCCCTTCGACGCCGCCCTCCACTGCCTTGGCGCCCAGCCGATCGGCGTTGGCGGCCGCCGCCTGGACCGCGGCGGGGTCGTAGCCGGCCTCGGCGCGCCGGCGCTGGTACTCGCTCCACAGGTCGGTGCGGCCGGGCTGGTGGCGCCCGAAGATGTAGTAGTGCGCGAGCGAGTAGCCGAAGAAGTTCGCGCCCTCGACGCCGCGCCGCAGCGCCTCATCCTCGTCGGGATGGCACAGGAAGGTAGTCACGCAGGCGATGTTGGCGTTCACGGCGTCGCCGATCGGCATGCCCTCGGCGGCCAGGGTCTCGTAGTAGTCGGCGACCCACTGCCGCGCTTCCTCGGGGTCGAGGAAGGCGAACGTGAGCGCGCCGATGCCCTTCTGCGCCGCGAGGTGGATGGTGTCGCGGCGGCTGCACGCCACCCACACCGGCGGGTGCGGGCGCTGGTGCGGCTTGGGCACGACGTTGCGGGGCGGCATCGTCAAGTACTCGCCCGCGTGCCCGGTGAACGGCTCCTCCGTCATGCACCGCAACGCGACCCGCAGCCCCTCCTCCCACATCGCCCGCTTCACCGCGGGCTCGATGCCGAACCCGCCGAGCTCGGCCTCCGACGACGACTCGCCGGTGCCGAACTCGACGCGGCCGTCCGAGAGCAGATCGAGGGTCGCGATGCGCTCGGCGATCCGGGCGGGGTGGTTGAACGGCGGCGGCATCTGCACGATCCCGTGTCCCAGCCGCAGCCGGGGGCAGCGCTGCGACACCGCCGCCAGGAACACCTCGGGGGCGCTGGAGTGGCTGTACTCCTCGAGGAAGTGGTGCTCGACCTCCCAGCAGTACTGGATGCCGAGCGAGTCGGCGAGCTCGCACTGCTCGAGCGCCTGGTGGAGCACGGCCCGCTCGGCACCGTCCTCCCAGGGTCGGGGAAGCTGGTGCTCGAAGAACAGACCGATCTTCATGGTGACGCCAAGATACGCATCCCAGCCCCCTACCGCGGAAGAGGTCGTGCCGCAGATCCACTTCGTCCCTGACGAACAGTCTGTCGACGTCCGGGGCGAGACCACCGTACTGAGGGCGGCCATCGCCGCCGGGCTGCCCCACGCGCACGCCTGCGGGGGCAACGCCCGCTGTTCGACGTGCCGGGTTCTCGTGGTCGAGGGGCTCGAGCACTGCAGCGATCGCAACGCCCGCGAGACCGCGATCGCCGACCGTCTCCAGTGCGGGCCCGAGATCCGGCTCGCCTGCCAGACCAAGGTCTCCGGCGACGTCGCGGTGCGGCGACTCGTCCTCGATCCCGAGGACATCGAGTTGACCGACCTCCGCAAGCGCACCGGCCCGCGCCAGGTGGGCGAGGAACAGGCGGTGGCGGTGCTGTTCGCCGACATCCGGGGGTTCACGGCGTTCGCCGAGACCCACATGGCCTACGACGTGATCCACATCCTTCGCCGTTTGTTCCGGGACATGTCCGAGGTGGTCAGGGCGCACGGCGGGATCGTTACCACCTTCATGGGCGACGGCTTCATGGCGCTCTTCGGGATCGACCATCGGCACGGCGCGGCGGAGCACGCGGTGCGGGCCGGGCTGGGCATCCTCGCGGTGGCCGACGAGGCGGAATCCTGGCTCGAGGAGCTCGTCGGGCGCGCGCTCGAGATCAACGTGGGCATCCACTACGGCGAGGCGGTCGTGGGATCGATCCGCGACACGCCGACGCACGACGTCGTGACCGCCATCGGCGACACGGTGAACCTGGCGAGCCGGATCGAGGCGGCCAACAAGGTGACCGGGACCCGCCTCCTCGTCTCGGAGACCGCCCTCACTGAACTCGGCGATCAGGCCGAGGTTGGCGGGTCGTTCCGCGTCCCGCTGCCGGGGAAGGCCGGGCACTACGTCCTCACCGAGGTGACGAGCTGGCGCGGTCCAGCGGCCGGCGACGTGGCTCCGGCACCACCTCTGCGGCGGCCGCGGGCCCGTCGAGCCCGGTGGCGATTCTTCGGGCGACGATGACTGCCGCGTCCCCCGGCGTCGACGCCACCGGGCTCTTGGCCGGTGTCCGGGTGGTCGACCTGAGCATCTGGCGCCCGGGGCCGTACGCGACGCAGCTCCTCGTCGAGATGGGTGCCGACGTCGTGAAGATCGAGCCCCCCGGCGGCGATCCGATGCGGGTCTTCCCGACGTTGTTCGCGGTGCTCAACGCCGGGAAGCGCAGCGCGGCCGTTGATCTCAAGGACATCACCGGTCGCGACGCGGTGCTCGACCTCGCGCGGGGAACCGACGTCGTCGTCGAGGGGTTTCGCCCCGGCGTCGTCCGGCGCCTCGGCGTCGACCATGAGGCGATAGCGCGCGTCAACCCGACGGTCATCTACTGCTCGATCTCCGGATACGGCCAGGATGGACCGCTCTCGGAGGTGCCCGGGCACGATCTGAACTACCAGGCGTGGGCCGGGACCCTGGAACCGCGCCCGGGAGCGGACGAGCCCATCGTGCCCCGCCCGCCCATCGCCGACCTCGCCGGCGGTGCCTACGCGGCGATGGCGATCTGCGCCGCGCTGGTGAAGCGGGCCAATACCGGGGACGGTGAGACGATCGACGCCTCCATGACCGACGTCCTGGCGAGCTGGACCGGCGCGGTGCCGCCGCTCACCCTGCCCGACGGGCAGAAGGTCGGAGGGGGAGTGCCGGGCTACGGGACGTTCCGTACCGCCGACGGCGGGTGGGTGGCGCTCGGCGTGATCAGCGAGGACCACCTGTGGGAGCGACTCACGACTGCGCTGGGCCTGACCGACGCCGCGTCACTCACGTTCCCCGAACGGCTCGCCCTCACCGGGTCGCTCAACGACCGGCTCGCCGACGCCATCGCCGCCCGGGAACGCGACGAGCTCGTGGCCGACCTCGCGGCGGCGGGTGTGCCCGCGTCGCCGGTCCTGTCGCAGTCCGAGATGCTGGCGGCGGAGCATTTCCGGCAGCGGGGAATGGTCGCGCACGACGGGCAGGGTCAGCCGTTCATGCACCATCCGCTGCGCTATGAGCGCCATCCCGCCCGGGTGGCGCCGGAGGTCCCGCCCCTGGTCGAGGGGCCCCGCCGTCTCCCCGAGTGGACGGCCCGCTGACCTGCCCTTTCGGCCCGGCCTGATGATGCCGAGGCCCGGCCCCGGGGGTTGTACGATGGTGATCAACCCACGTTTCCGACCTTGGACGCGCGCGCATGAGTGGCAAGCGACAGCGGACGACCTTCGCCAAGACCCAGCGGGAGAGAGCCCGCATGGACAAGGCCGCCGAGAAGCGAGCGCGGCGTCTGGCTCGAAAGCGGGGGGAGCTTGAGGAAGACGGCGCCGCCGATCCTGACGGCGATCTTCCGGTCGACTCGACCGAACAGCCGAATGAGCAAGCACAGCAAACACAAACAAAGGAAACAGCGTGACCAGAGGTACCGTGAAATTCTTCAACGCCGAGAAGGGCTATGGCTTCATCTCGCGCGATGACGGCGACGACGTCTTCGTCCACTTCTCCCAGATCGTGGGAGAGGGGTACAAGACCCTCGAAGACGGCCAGTCGGTCGAGTTCGACGTAGCCCCCGGCCGCAAGGGCGAGGAAGCTCAGAACGTCCGTCCCGTCTAGCTAGCTGCGGACGGGTTCCCGCTCGCGGTACGCGACTGCGAGCGCCAACCGAGTCGACACGCCGATCTTGGCGTAGATGCTGCGCAGGTGGGCTTCCACCGTGCGTCGGCTGATCCCCAGTCGCTCCGCGACCTGGGGATTCGACCGTCCCCCACAGACCTCCTCGACCACCTCGTGCTCGGTCGGGGTCAACGCCTCCCATCCCGTGACCGCGCGTCGCGGGGCCGGGCGGCGTTCCCCCGAGGGTGACAGGCGGGCCAGCCGGGCGCGGACGCGGTCGGCCTCGAAGGTCGCGCCGATGTCGTCGTAGTCGGACAGCGACCGCTCGAACAGGCCGGTTGCCTCGGCGGTGTCGCCCTGGGCGAGGAGCAACTCGGCCCGCTCGGCTCGTACCACTGCGGCTTCGAAGCGGTGCCCGAGCTGCTCGAAGACGCCCGCGGCTTCCTCGAGCGCATCGGCGTCACGGTCGACGAGGCCCCGGGCCCGCCGCTCGCGCCCACGCACGACGAGGTCCTCGGGTGATCGTTTGACTAGCGACGCGAGCTCGGACGCGACCTGTGCTCCGCCCTCTTCGTCGCCCGACTCGACCGCCAGGCGGACGAGGTCGCCGCCGACGAGGACGAGCGACGCCGACGCCTGGAGGCCGGCGGCGGCCTCCCACACCAGCCGGAGCAGGTCGAGGCCTTCGGGCCGCCGCCCCTGGGCGTCGAGGAGCAAGGCCCGCGCCAGCACGATCCAGTCCACTCCGAACTGGGCGCCACGCTCGGCGACGAGCTTGTCGCCGTCGTCGAGAAGTCGTGTCGCCTGGTCGAGCTCACCGCGGTGTACGTGGACGCGTCCGGCGACGCCGTACGCCCACGCCTGTCCGATCGAGAACGCCCGCTCCTCGCTGTGGCTCCGATCCGAACACGACGAGGCGGCTGCCGTCCTGGCGCTACGCCACCGGGTTGACGTGCTCCTTGCCCGACTTGGCTCCGGTGGTGTGCAGCAGGAGCAGCGGGGCCCCCTCGAACGGGCCGCCGACCTTGCCGGCGTTGGCCCGGAACTCGTCGATGATCTGCTGGTTGAAGTCGTTCACGTCGGTCATGCCACTGGCAACGCCCGGCGTTGCCGGATCTAGTCCCGTGCACGAACGAGAAGCGGGTGGCGGCCGGGGGAGCCGCCACCCGCCCTCAGGTGGTTCGGTTGCGTTGCTGCTTCGGTGTTGCTACCGGTCGTCGCCGGGACCCTCGTCCTCGCCGGCCCCGTCCGACTCGCTGCCGACGACGTTGAAGTTCTCGTCGAGCTGCACGTCGACCTGGGTGCCGTCGTCGAGGGCGACCTCGACCTCGTAGAGGCTCTCCTCGTCGCCGACCTCGGTCTCGGTGACGGTGCCGCCGCCGGTCTCCGCGAGCGCGGCCGCCTTGGCCTGCTCGAGGGCACTGCCGGTGATCGGGGCCTCGTCGTCGTCGCCACCACCGCCGGCGATGGCGATTCCGGTCCCCGTACCGAGGGCCACCACCGCGGCGGCCCCGGCGATGAGGATCTTCGTTCGACCTTGCATCGGTCCTCCTGGACTCGTCGTTTCTTCGGTCGTTCGTGAGCATGCCGCACCGGCGCTGAACCCACCCTGAACGCCAAACTCGGAGCGATGGCCCTTTCAGCCCGCGTTCAGGTACCAATAGCCAGGCTCAACCGTAGAGGAGCCCGTGGATGAGAGTGCTGGTGGTCGAGGACGAGCCCAAAGTGGCCGCGGCGGTCAAGCGCGGGCTCGAAGGGGAGGGCCTCGCGGTCGACGTGGCCGGCGACGGCGTCGACGGGCTCTGGATGGCCACCGAGCACGAGTACGACGCGATCGTGCTGGACATCATGTTGCCGGGGAAGAACGGCTTCGACGTGTGCGCGGCGCTCCGGGAGGCAGGGAACTGGACGCCGGTCTTGATGCTCACGGCCAAGGACGGCGACCTCGACGAGGCCGAGGCGCTCGACACCGGCGCCGACGACTACCTCACCAAGCCGTTCTCCTTCGTTGTGCTGGTCGCCCACGTCCGCGCCCTGCTCCGGCGGGCCAACCGCAGCGCGCCCGCACCGATCGAGGCCGGTGACCTGCGCGTCGATCCCGCCCGGCACCGCTGCTGGCGCGGTGACGCGGAGATCACGTTGACGGCGCGCGAGTTCGCGGTGCTGGAGTTCCTCATTCGCCGGGCGGGGGAGGTCATCCCGAAGTTGCGCCTCCTCGAGGGCGTGTGGGACTACGAATTCGACGGCGACCCGAACATCGTGGAGGTCTACATCCGGCATCTCCGCCGCAAGATCGACGAGCCGTTCGGCCGTAAGGCCATCGAGACCGTCCGAGGCGCCGGGTACCGCCTCGCTGCTGATGGCGGCTAACGCGAGCAGGAGCCGCCTGCGCCGGCTGTTCGGGAGCGTCCGGTTCCGCATCACCGCGGTTGCGACAGGTGTCGTGGCGCTCGTGCTGGTCGGCACCGCGGTGTGGTCGGTGGGGACCCAGCGTCGGGCGCTGACCAACGTCATCGACGACCGGGTGGAGCAGCGTGCCGACGACATCACCGCGCGGGTCTCGGGAGGCACGATCGAGGACCCACTGGCGCGGGAGTACGACGACGACGGCCTCGCTCAGCTCGTGGCGGCCGGCGGCGACGTGGTGGCTGCCAGCCCCAACATCGCCGGCGACCCGGCGGTGGCGGAGCCGCCCCCGCCCGGCCGGCGAGCGCGCGTCACGACAGTCGACAACCTCCCGCTCGGGGATCCGGGTGCCGAGTTCCGGCTCCTGGCCCGCCGGATCGAGGGACCGGATGGTCGCTACGTGCTCTACGTCGCCGGTGAACTCGATGACGCAAACGAGAGTGTTGCCGTCCTCAGGCGCAATCTCTCGGTCGCGTTCCCGGGAGTCCTCGTCGTTGTCGCCGCGATCATCTGGTTCGTGGTCGATCGCTCGCTCCGCCGGGTGGAGGCGGCACACCAACGGCAGCAGCGCTTCGTCGCCGACGCGTCTCACGAATTGCGCACGCCGCTCACGAGCATCCGATCGGAGCTCGAGGTGGATCTCGCTCATCCCCAGCAGCGCGACCTCGGCGCGACGCAGCGAAGCGTGCTCGAGGAGACCGTGCGGCTCCAGCGATTGGTGGACGACCTGCTGTACCTGGCGCGCAGCGACGCCGGTGCCGCCGGGTTACGGCACGATTCGGTGGACCTCGACGAGATCGTGCTGGAGGAAGCTCGCACCGTGCGCGCCCGCCGGGATCTCGAGGTGGACACAACGGCGGTGTCAGGCGCCCAGGTGACCGGCGACGGCGATCAGCTCGGGCGAGTAGTGCGCAACTTGCTGGACAATGCCGAGCGTCACGCCCGCTCACGCGTGACCATCACGCTGGGGGAAGACGGTGCCGGGGTCGCGTTCGTGGTTGCCGACGACGGTCCTGGCATCCCCGCCGACCAGGCGGCCGGGATCTTCGAGCGGTTCGCGCGCGTGGACGAAGCTCGGGGGCGCGCCGAGGGCGGCAGCGGACTCGGACTCGCCATCACCCGCGACATCGTGAGCCGCCACGGCGGGACCATCACCGTCGGCCCGAACCATGGCACCGGCGCCCGCTTCGTCGTTCGCCTTCCGCTCGGCCACAGGTCAGAATCACCACCCGACCCCCCGGAGTGAAGGAGCGCCCATGAGTCCGGTCAAGCCCATTCCCGACGGCTATCCCCAGGTCAGCCCGTACCTCGTCGTCGACGACGGCGCCAAGGCCATCGACTTCTACACGAACGTCCTCGGCGCCAAGGAGCGCATGCGCATGCCCGCGCCGGGTGGCAAGGTCGGGCACGCCGAGCTTCAGCTCGGCGACTCCGTGATCATGCTGGCGGACGCCTTCCCCGACATGGGCCACGAGAGCCCCAAGAAGATCGGTGGCACCCCCGTGACCATCAGCGTGTTCGTCGACGACGTCGACAAGACCTTCGCCACCGCGCTGAAGGCGGGCGCGAAGGAGCTGCGTGCTCCCGAGAATCAGTTCTACGGCGACCGGTCGGGTCAGTTCGAGGACCCGTTCGGGCACCGTTGGAGCGTGTCAACGCATGTCGAGGACGTACCTCCCGAGGAGATGGGCAAGCGCGCCGCTGCGATGGCGGAAGGCGGAGGCTGACCGCGGGATGGTCAACGCCAAAGATGTCGCCGCCAAGGTCGTGACCGGTTTGCACGAGGCGATCTTCCGCGCGAGCAAGGGGCGGCTGGCCAACAAGGGATTCGGAATGCCGGTCGTGATGCTCACCACGACCGGGCGGAAGAGCGGGAAGCAGCGCACCACCATGCTCACCTCGCCCGTCCAGGACGGTGACCGGGTGGTGCTGGTCGCGTCCTGGGGCGGCGACGACCGCCATCCGACCTGGTACCTCAACCTGCGCGACCAGCCCGCGGTCGAGCTCACCATGGAGGGGAAGACCCGACCGATGCGGGCCCGGATCGCATCCACAGAGGAGAAGGCCGAGCTCTGGCCGCGCGTCGTCGACGCCTATAAGGGCTACGCGCAGTACCAGAAGCGCACCGACCGCGACATCCCGCTCGTCATCCTCGAGCCGTAGCGATCCACTCAGCGCCCGAGCCGAACCGGCAGTGCCTTCAATGCGTTGTTGAGGTTCGAGCGGGTGCGACAGGGCTCGCCGGTGAGCTCGATGGTCGCGAACGTGTCGAGCAGCTCCTCGAAGAAGATCCGCCCTTCGAGGCGGGCCAGGTGTACGCCGAGGCAGAAGTGCTCGGCGATGCCGAATGACAGGTGCGGGTTTGGGTCGCGGTGGATGTCGAAGCGGTGCGGGTTCTCGAACACGTCTTCGTCGCGGTTCGCCGACGTGTACACCATCGCCAGCTTCTGCCCGGCGGCGACCCGTACGCCCCGGATCTCGGTGTGGGCGGTGACGGTCCGCCGGAAGTAGTGCAGGGGGTTGGCCCAGCGCAGGATCTCCTCCACCGCGCCGGGGACGAAGCTGCGGTCAGTGCGGAGCTCGGCGAGCTGGTCGGGATGCTCGAGCAGCGCCAGCAGCCCGGCCGACAGCATGGTCTTCGTCGTGTCGTTGCCGGCGGTGACCAGCTGTACGAAGAAGCTCCCGAAGTCGATGTCGGTCATCGGGGCGCCGTCGAACTCCGATGCGAGGATGAGCGACGTCAGGTCCTCGCCGGGCGGCTCGTTCCGCCGCGCCGCCGCGAACTCGATGGCGTACAGCGCCATGTTCACCGAGGGATCGCCGTCGTCGTGCTCGGGATCGAGGCGGGCGAGATCCGGGTCTTGTCCGCTGGTGTTGCGCTCGGCCCAGCGGTGGATCCGGCTCCAGTCTTCGCGCGGAAGCCCCATGAGCTCACCGATCACCTGGGACGGCAGGGAGCCGCAGATGTCGTGGACGAACTCGACGTCGTCGTGTTCGCCGACCCGCTCCATGATCTCCCGGCACATCATCCGGATCCGCGCTTCGAGCCCGCCGATCACGCGGGCCTTGAAGCTGTCGGCGAGCGGGCGGCGGTACGCGACGTGGCGGGGCGGGTCCATCGCCAGGAGCATGTTGCGCATCATCGCCAGCCGCTCGGGGTCGAGGTCCTCGAGCACGACGCCGCCCTCCGACGCCGAGAACACGTTCGGCTCGCGGGCCACGTGCACCACGTCGGCGTGCTTGAGGACGGCCCAGTAGCCGGTGCCGTCGGGCATGTCCTGCCAGTACACCGGCTCCGTCCGCCGCAGGTGCTCGAACACCTCGTGGGGCGGGCCGTCGAGGTACCGGTCGGGCTCGTAGATGTCGATGGTGCCGGTGTCGACCGCGCCCACGGGCAGACTCTACGGTCTGCGGTCATGACGCTCACCAATGAGATACCCACTGCGGTCCATGTCGGAGCGGACGAGCTCCCCTGGGCCGACATCGGCGGCGGCAGCAAGCTCAAGGTGCTCCAGGTGAAGGAGCAGGAGGGCCTCTGGATTGTCGCGAACATCTTCCAGGCCGGCTACGAGGTCCAGAAGCACCGTCACACCGGCCCAGTCTGGGGCTACACGGTCTCGGGCGCGTGGAAGTACAAGGAGTACGAGTACGTCAACCGGGCGGGCTCGTTCCTCTACGAGCCCGCGGGCTCGGTGCACACGCTGCAGTGCGTGGAGGACGACGCCCTCGTGTGGTTCCACATGTACGGGGCGAACCTCAACCTCGACGCTGATGGGAACGTCGAGAGCGTGACCGACGGTGCCGGCGCGCTGGCGGCCTACTACGCGCTCTGCGAAGCCGAGGGGCTGCCCCGCCCCAACGTGCTCACCGACTGAACCCGGCCGGCTCGCGGCGTCCGTGCCCGAACGTCTCCCGCTCGAGGCCGCGGTCGAGCTGGTCCGGCCGGTCGACACGCTCGGCATCCCGCTCGGGCCCGGTCAGCCCGGCGCGTTCCTGCACGCGCTCGGCGCCCGTGAGCACTTCGACGAGCTGACTGTCTCCGGGGCACTGCTCGGCGACCTCTACGAGCTGTTCACGAGGCCGGGGGTGCGCTACCGCAGTGGGTTCTTCGGGCCGGTGGAGCGGATGCTGCGCGACGCCGGGCACGACATCGCCTTCGTCCCCGCCGACTTCCGCCGCTTCGCACCGCTCCTCGAGCTGGCCGCGCCCCGGGTGATGGCGACGGCGGCGGCGACGCCCGATGCCGCCGGCGCCATGAGCCTCTCGCTGCACGCCGGCGGGACGGTGCGCGAGCTCCACCGTTGCGGAGCCGATCCCGATCGCGTCCTCGTCGTCGAGGTCAACCCGCAGCTGCCGCGGACGCTCGGGCTTCCGGAGCATCCGCACGAACTCCACGTCGACGAGGCCGACGTCATCGTCGAGGGCGACCGTGCGCCGGTCACGATTCCGGATGCAGAGGAGACGCCGGTCGACCGGGCCATCGCCGAGCACGCCCGGGCTTTCGTCAGCGACGGCTGCACGCTCCAGACCGGCATTGGCGGCATCCCCAGCACGTTCGCCCGGCTGCTCGCCGACGGATCCGGTGGCGACTACGGCATCCACTCGGAGATGTTCACCACCGGGCTCATGCACCTCCACCAGGCGGGCAAAGTCAGCAATCGGAAGGGCGTGTACGACGGCTTCTCGGTCACGACCTTCGCCGCCGGGACGGCCGAGCTCTACGAGTGGCTCGACGAGCGGGACGATGTCCGCTTCCTGCCGGTCGAGCAGGTCAACGCACCCGAGATCATCGCCCGCAACCGGCGCATGGTCACGGTCAACGGCGCGGTGGCGGTCGACCTGTACGGCCAGCTGATGGCGGACACCATCGACGGCATGCAGTTCTCCGGCGTGGGCGGCCACGAGGACTTCGTGGCCGCCCCCGGCCAGGAGCTCGAGGATCGGTCGCTCGTGTGCCTCCCGTCGACCGTGGCCGTGGAGGGCACGCCGGTCTCGCGCATCGTCGCCGGGTTCGCATCCGGCGCGGTCGTGACGACTCCCCGGCACCAGCTCGACGTGGTCGTGACCGAGCACGGCGCCGCCGAGCTGCGCGGCCTCACGGTCAGGGAGCGGGCCCGGGCACTGGCCGCCATCGCCGATCCCGCCCATCGAGAAGATCTGCTCGACGCGGCTGAACGGCTGCCGCTCTAGCCGGCGAGCGTGTCAGGTGCCGTACTCGAGCATGCGGTCGTAGACCGCGAGGACCTTGGGCGCGTATCCCGGGTCGGTGGCCCAGTTCCCCGCGCCCATCTCCTCCCAGGTCGAGCACCAGCCCTTGGCGAAGAAGCTGTCGAAGTCGCCGGGGCCGTACCAGAACGGCGACGGCGGATGGCCGAGCCCGTCCGACCGCGAGTTGGGATCGGCATAGTTACGGAGGTGCTGCACCTGGGCCCGAACCCCGTCGCGCGGGGTGGGGAAGTGGGTCATGTCGGAGCACGAGTCGCACGCGCCCAAGCCGGCAAAGTTGTTGGGACCGATGGCATTGAACGACCCGGTCTCGACGATCGACTGGGCGAAGGCGACGTCCCCTCGCACCCCGGCGGCCGCGCCCTCCTCGACGTAGATGGCGACGAGCTCGTCGATGCTGATGCCTGCGACGGTGGTTCGGCCGCCGGTGGCGCGGAACCAGCCGGCGATGTCCTCGGGAGCGAGCGCAGACGCGCCCATGATCGTGGTCGTTCCCCTGGCCCGCATCGCACCCACGACCTCGGCCCGCCAGAGCGCCTTCTCGGCCGTCGCCACCTTGGCGTCGAAGTCGAGCTGCTCCCGCTCGAGCCGGACGAGCAGCTCATCGAGTTGGGTCTTGCGGAACCGCATCTCGACCTCGGCCTGGGCGAGCTGCTCGGTGGTCTCGCGCAGCTGGCGGGCGGTGTCGACGTCGTACTCGGTGGCGGCCTCGGTCAGCTCCGTGCGGCGGGCGCCGTCGGTGGGATCGCCCTCCCCGCTGACCTGGAACGTCGTGCCCGAGTCGCTGTTGCGGTAGAGGGCGGCGGCGCGCTCGGACACGACGACGCGCAGCTGGGCCTCACGGGCCCGGAGCAGGGGGATGGTCGCGGTCAGCGACGCGATCTGGGCCTCGGTCTGTTGGCGCTCGGCCACGGTCGAGTCGTACCGCTGCGCTGCTTCGAGCGCCGCCGAGCGCGCCTGGTCGAGTTGGGCTCGAGCCTCGGTGATGGGGTCACGGGCCGCGGCCGGGCGGGACGGCCCCAGCGCAGCCGCGACGATCACGACGGCGAGGGTTGCCGCCACCGCGGCGGGGCGCGTCCGGACCAGGCGAGAAGCACGCATCGCCCCTTGTGTCGGCCTGTCCCCGCCCCGACTTGAAGCCGGCTGGGGGAGTGACCGGGCTGCCCGCATCGCCGCCCCGTCCCCGGGTATCCCGGCCGCGCGGCCGGACTCGGACGGGGGAATCGGGCGGGGGAGTGCCGTTGAGAATGCCCGTCGGCACCGCCGGGGTCAACCCCAAAGCGCCCGATCGGCCTCAAGGCCGCGGGGCGACCGGCCGAGATACCTCCCGGGAGGAGGCAAGAGCGTGCCGCCAGGTTGCAGCGCGCCGAGCCCGGCCACCGTCCCAGACCGACGATCCCGAGAGCCCATCAATGTCTCCCATCCGCAGATCCGCCCCCCTTGCTCTCGCCGCCTTCGTCGTGCTCACGGCCGCGTGCGTGAAGCTGCCTCCGCCCGACGGGGTGGCCTACGACATCCTGTGCCCGGTCACCGGCACCGTCACGTTCACGAACGACTGGCACGCACCCCGCTCCGGGGGCACCGTGCACGAGGGGACCGACGTGTTGGCCCCCCGCGGGACGCCGAGCGTGGCGGTGGTCGATGGCGAGATCAAGTGGGCGGTCGGCGCCAAGAGCGGCTACGCGATCTGGCTCGAGGGCGAAGACGGCAACGAGTACTTCTACGCCCACTTCGACGCCTGGGCCCACACGGGCGCAGCGGTGGGAGCGAAGCGCGGCGTCGTCGCCGGCGAGGTCATCGGGTACGTCGGCGACACCGGCAATGCCACCGGGACCACGCACCTGCACTTCGAGATCCACCCCGGCGGGGGCCCGCCGGTGAACCCTTACCCGTCGATCTACGTCGAGTGCACCAACCGCACCGGGTGACCTCGCGTCGGGCCGGGCGCGTGATGTCATCTCAGCCGCGCACGACCGCTTCGAAGGCTGAGAGGGCCGGCTCCTTGGGCTGTAGTCGGCGCGCACGAGGCCGAAGTTGTCCTCGGGATCGGCGGGGTCGCGGGGGGTCAGGCCAGGCCGTGGAGGGCGCTGAGCGCGGCGTGGACGAGGACCCGGATGCCGTGCTCGATGGCGCGCTCGTCGACGTCGAACGTGCTCGCGTGCAGATCGAGGGGCGGGTCGGTGCTCCCCGGGGTGCGGACACCGAGCCGCCCGTAGGAGCCGCGGACTCGTTCGAGGTACCAGGCGAAGTCGTCCCCGCCGTCGCTCTGGGGCACATCCCGCAGCCCGTCGGGGCCGAGCGCGGCGCGGGCGGCGCCGGCGAGCACCGCGGTGGCGGCGGGCTCGTTGTCGACCGGCGGTGGGCCCTGGGAGTAGGCGATCTCGTGGGTCGCGCCCGAACTCGACAGCAGGTCGTTGAGCTCCGCCTCGAGGAGCGCGGGCGCCGCGTCCCACGCCTGGCGATCGGGGGTACGCACGCTGCCCCGCAGGACCGCCAGCGACGGGATGACGTTGGCGGCGTCGCCGGCATGCACCGAGCCGAAGACGAGGCTGAGCGCCGGCTCGCGCTCCCGGAGTCGCTGCGGGAGCGTCGTCGCCACCTCGCTTGCAGTCGCGACGAGGTCGACGGTCAGCGCAGGGCGGGCAGTGTGGCCGCCGGGCCCGTGGATCCGGATCTCGACCAGATCGGCGGCGGCGGTGATCGGTCCCGGCCGCACGCCGAAGCGGCCGACATCGAGCTTGGGGTCGCAGTGCAGTCCGAAGATCGCATCGACGTCGTCGATGCCGCCGTCCGCGATCACGTCGAGCGCGCCGCCGGGCACGGTCTCCTCGGCGGGTTGGAAGACGAGGCGCACGCTGCCCCGCGGCGCGTCGCCGAGGAGCCGGGCGAGGGCGAGCCCGCAGCCGAGCACGATCGTCGTGTGGACGTCGTGTCCGCAGGCGTGGGCGATGCCCGGGTGCTGCGACCGGTACGCCACCTCCTTCTCGTCAGTCATTGCCAGCGCGTCGATGTCGGCTCGGAGCGCGACGCGGGGTCGCGGCGCGTCGGGACCGGGGACGTCGCACACCAGGCCCGTGCCCACCGCCAGCTCGCGGGGGGTCAGGCCCGCGACCTGGAGGCGCTGGGCGACGAGGGCGGTGGTCTCGTGCTCGTCGTAGCCGATCTCGGGGCGGGCGTGCAGGTGACGGCGAAAGGCCACGAGCTCCTGGATGTGCTCGGCGAGGAAGTCGTCGAGGACCGCGTCGACGGTGGTCACGGCGCCGCGCCCGGGGAGTCGGAGGCGAGCTCGGCGACCAGGCTCGCCACCACGTCGGCGAGCGTGCCGCCCCGCTTGACGACCGCGCGCTGCCGCTGGTAGCTGGGACCGTGCTCGAGGATGGCGGCAATGCCGGTGAGCTCGGCGCCGCAATCGAGCGAGCGCGCGACCGGCTCGAGCCCGTCCACGAGGGCGACGATCTCGTCGCGGGCGGGGCGGCGGTTGCCGCGCTCGTCGACGATGAACTGGGCGTCGAGGCCGTGCCGCGCCGCCAGCCACTTGTTCTCGCGCACCACCCACTCGCTGGGTGCCGGGAGCTCTTCACCGGCGTCGATCCGACGGTCGAGCCACTCCACCAAGCTCTGCGCGAGCGCGGCCAGCGCGGTGACCTCGCGCAGCGTCGGGATGCCGTCGCACATGCGCAGCTCCACGGTGCCGAAGATCGGATGGGGCCGGATGTCCCACCACACCTCGCGGATGGTCCGGATCGCCTGGGCGTTGACGAGCGTCTCCATGAACTGCTCGAACTCGGCCCAGTCGGCCATGCGGTAGGGCAGTCCTGCGGTGGGCAGGCCCTCGAACACCTTGGAGCGACAGGACGCGAGCCCGGTGTCGTGGCCCTCCCAGTACGGGCTCGACGCCGCCAGCGCGAGGAGATGGGGGAGATAGGCGCAGAGGGCGTTGGCGATTGCAATCGACTTCTCGGCCGAGCGCACGCCCACGTGGAAGTGCACGCCGAAGATCTGGAGGCGCAACGCGGTCCATTGCATCTCCTCGACCAGGTCGGCGTAGCGGGGGTTGGGGCTCACGGTCTGGTCGCGCCACCGCGAGAAGGGGTGCGTCCCGACACAGATCAGGGCGAGACCCCGCCCCTTGGCCTCGGCGGACACGAGCTCGATCGTGCGGGCGAGGTCGGCCCGGGCCTCGGCCACCGTCGTGCACACATCCGTGATGACCTCCACGGTGCATTCGAACAGCTCGTGCTTGGCGTTCGGGTGGACACCGTCAGGATGGCCCTGACCGAGCACGCCGAGCATGTCCGAGGCCGCGCTGACGAGCTCGCCGGTGTCGCGATCGACGAGCGCGAACTCCATCTCGACGCCGAGGCTGGCCCGCTCCGACTGGTTGAAATCGATCTGCACAGTCTCCACGATGGCGGGCCGGCGGGATGGTACCGCCCGGGTTCCAGCGGTCAGAATCCCGTCGGTGTTCGCGGATCTCCTCCGCCATCCCGGCGTTGCCGAGGAAGTCGAGCTGCGCTCGCGCTTCGGCTTTCTCGCGCTCCACGGCGGCAGCCTTGAACGGGGAACGGCGGAGATCGCGCGCGCCGCGGCCGATGCCGGGGGCGCGTCGCTGTACTCCGTGTGCCAGCCCGAGGACCTGCGCTGGCACATCCCGTCGTACCGGTACGACCCGGCCGAGTCGGTGGCGCTGGCGCAGTTCCTCGCCCACGTCGACGAGGTCGTGTCCATCCACGGCTACGGCCGCAAGGACCTGTGGCGCGCCCTGCTGGTCGGCGGCACGAACCGCGAGTTGGCGCAACGCGCCGCCCGTATCCTCCGGGACGCGCTCCCGGGCTACCGGATCATCGACGACCTGGACGCCATCCCCAGCCCGCTCCGCGGCCTCCACCCCGACAACCCGGTGAACCGGGCCCGGCGCGGCGGCGTCCAGCTCGAGCTGCCACCCCGCGTGCGTGACGGCGCGGCCCAGGCGGACGAGCGCGACGCGCTCATCGGCGTGCTGGCGTCGCTTGCGTCGCCTCGCGGGGGGTGAGAGCCAGCGAGCGCGACCAGAAGAGTTACGAGTAGCGGGCCTCCGAGAACACCTTCCGCAGCCGCTCCTCGAAGTGCTCGAGCGGGAAGGTGTCGTACTCGGGGTCGAAGGCGGTCTGGTCCCACTCGTCGGCGAACCGCTCGGCCAGCCCGAACGACTCATGGCCGCGGTACTGCTCGCGGCTGTCGGGATCGCCACCGAAGTGCTGGTAGTAGTGCCGCCCCTGGAAGTCCTGGTGCACGAGGATCATCCAGTACACGTCGGGACGCACGTACGGGCGCAGGATCTCCGCCGCGATGGCGGGGTGGTTGAACACGCTCACGGCCTTGCCCACGTCGTGGCACAGGCTCGCCACGACCACCTCGTCGTCGGCGCCGGCCCGCTCGGCCCGGGTGGCGGTCTGGAGGCAGTGGGTCAGCTGGTTGACCGCGAAGCCGTCGGTGATGCCCTCCAAGGACCGCAGCAGGTCGAGGACGCGGTCAGCCACCCGGGGCTGGTTCTTGGCGGTCTCGGCACCGATGGTCGCCCACTCCTCGGCGGTCGACTCGTCCATGCGGGTGAAGGTCTTGCCGGTCTGCGTCTGCGTCATACCTCTATTGTGCCCTGTCGTGGACCTCGGCACCCTCTCCGACCTCGAGCTCCCCGACTCCACGGGGACGCCGCGGCGGCTGGGGGCCTTCTGGGCCGACCGCCCCGTGATCCTGGTGTTCCTGCGGCACTTCGGCTGACTGCTCTGCCGGGAGCACGCCGCGCAGTTGCGCGAGCGCTACGACGAGATCAGCGGGAAGGGCGCCGAGGTGGTAGCCGTGGGCACCGGGGACGAGCGGTACGCGGCCCGCTTCGTCGAGGACGAGAAGGTCCCCTTCCCGGTGCTGGTCGACGACGACTCAGCGGCGGCACGGGCCGCGGCGGTGAAGCGAGCGACTCCATGGGGCCTGTTCAGCCCGCGGAGTTTCCCGGGCGCGCGTCGGGCGCGCCGAGCCGGCTACCGGATCCACAAGTCAGGTCGGCGCGTCACCCAGCTCGGCGCCACGTTCGTGGTCGGCCCCGGTGACACGGTGCGCTACGAGCACGTCGACGCTCACACCGCTGATCACGCCCCGCTCGACGAGGTATTCGCCGCTCTGGACTGAGGCAGACGCGCGAGGTGCTCGATGCGGTCGACGCGTCGAGGCAGGATGCGGTGGGTGCGCAGGAACCACCGCGACGGGCGCGTGTGCGGGTACTCGAGCCACAGATGGGCGTTGCCGGGATCGCCGCGGGCGACGTCGCGGGGGTCCTCGCAGATTCGCCGCAGCCCGTGGGCGAAGGCGACCGGGTTGCGGCAGTAGCGCACCGCGAGCCCGTCCGACAGGCTCGCCCGCGTCCGCAGCGCGACCGCGCGGAGGAGCACGCCGCCGACGACGAGCGGCGCGGCCAGCACCGCCAGTGGGCCGAGGAGGAGCGTGACCTCGTCGACGTCGTCGAACACCCCCGCCCACAGCTCGAAGACCCGGGCCGTGCACGCGTAGACGACCGTGTCGAGCGAGACGTCGAGCTCGGCTATCCGGCCGATCTCGTAGGCGAGGACGGCCTCGAGCTCGGCTCGGGGCAGTGCGGCGAGCAGGCCGGTCGTGACCACGATCCACGCGCTGGTGGGCCGGCGCCCGACGGTCAGACAGTTGGGGGCTTCATCGATCACCACTGCGCACTGTGGCGGGAGCACGCCGGCGGCGAGCGACAGGCCCTGGACAAGGTTGGTGACCTGGCGGAGCGCGGTCTTCGGGAGGCGCGGGGGAGGGGGCGTCTCGCGGCCCGGCAGCGGCCACGCACGCACGAACTCGAGCGCCCTTCGCTCCGAGTGGGCCAGCGACCAGGCGAACACGGCGCCCGCTCCGAGCAAACCGCACGCGGCGCTGACGCCGAGCGACCAGCCCACCAACGACCACCCGAGGTCCCACGGCGCGCCGACCAACGTGAAGCCGGCGAACACCACCAGCGCCATCGGGAACACGAGGGCGGTGATCGTGAGCGCGAGGAGCAGGACACCGGCGGCGGCGGTGATCCGGATGCGCCGGCGGGCCGATCGGATGAGGTCCTCGTGCACGAGTTGATGGTGTCACCCCGGGGTGCGAACCGGGCGGCGGTACCGTGCCGGGTCTTGGCCGAGCGCGATCCGTTCGCCCGCATCGACCCGTCGGACGACTCGACCTTCTACTCGGTCGAGCGCAAGGTGGTGCACCTCGAACCGGGGGCGATCGAGGCGCTCCGCGCCTTCTACGCGACGGTGCTGCCCCCGGGCGGAGCCGTCCTCGACCTCATGTCGTCGTGGCGGTCACATCTTCCCGAGGGCCTGGGGTCGGTCACGGGCCTGGGCATGAACGCGCCCGAGATGGAGGACAACCCCCAGCTCGACGACTTCGTCGTCCACGACCTGAACCGCGAGCCGCGGCTCCCCTTCGGCGACGAGGCGTTCGACGCGGTCGCGTGCGCGGTGAGCGTGCAGTACCTCACCCGGCCGCTCGAGGTCTTCGCCGACGTCGGGCGGGTGCTGCGATCGGACGGCCCGGTCGTCGTCTCGTTCTCCAACCGGTGCTTCCCCACCAAGGCGGTCGCGATCTGGATGGGCGCAGGGAGCGACGGCCACCGCCGGCTGGTGCGGGAGTACCTCGAGCGGACCGGCTTCGGGACCGTGACCGACGAAGCCGTTCCGAGCGCCGACGATCCTCTGTTCGTCGTGTGGGGTCGGCGGTCAGCTGCTCCGTAACACGCGCCGGCCGGATCGGAGGAAGTCGAGCGCGGCGGCTCGCTGATCGCGGGCCGGGACCAGCTCCGGGAGCGACAGGCTCGCGCCATCGAACGCGCCGTCGTTCCAGAACCGGTCCGGGTCCGCGTCGGCCCAGTGGGTCACGTAGAGGTACGGGTTGTCGTGGGCCTCGTCCCCCGGCGAGGCGCCGAACGTCCCCCGCGCGCCGGCGGCATCGTCGCCGAGGTCGACGGAGAGGTCGAAGTGCTCGGGCCACAGCTGCACCCGCGCCGGTTGGTCGGCGTCGTCGGCTTCGGCCCGCAGCTGTTCGAGCACCCCGGCGGCGAAGCCGAACCAGTCACCGAGGAAGCGGGCGGAGTCGGGGTCGATCACGAGGGGGGCGTCGGGCGCGAACGGCGTGGTCGGCTCGTACACGCCGCGCACCCCCGCCTCGTCATAGCCCGCACCCACTGGCGCACCGGCGGCGCAGCGGGCGAAGTCCGCGGCCGTGCCGACGGTCGTGATCGGAGCCCGGTGCGTGGCCTCACCTAAGTCGACGACGAGTTCGTCTCCCTCTACCCGCACCTGCTTGTCGTCGCCGGCATCGTCGCGGAAGAACGGGGTTCCGAAGCCGCCCCGCGTGAAGCGGAGGCCGATCTTGCCGTTGGCGGCGTGACGAGCGGGTGAGAGCACGTGCTCGGCCAGGGCGTGCAAGCTCGCGCGCGTCGCCGCGAGTCGTCCGGGCTCCGGCGCCGGTGGCAGCGGGCGCCACGCTCCCAGCCACCGCGCCGCGCACCAGTCGGCCAGCTCGCGGTCGTCGTGGCAGAGGTCGTCCCGTCGTGTCCGCGCCGGTCACCGGCTTCACCACCGGACGGCCGGTGGCGTCGGGCTCACCATCGTTCACGGGGTCACAGGCGAGCCACGGCCCCTCGGTGACGGCCGGCGGCGACGGCTCGAGCACCCGGGCGTCGTACTCGCCACCCAGACGCTGGTTCGCAGCGCGGCGAGCGTTCACCGCTCGAGGAAGTCGGCCAGGAGTTGCGCCAGCTCGAGCGGGCGGTCCCCCTGGATGCTGTGGCCGGCACCCTCCACGGTCTCGACCCGCACGTCGGGTTGGCGGCGGCGCAGCTCGGCGACGTCCTCGTCGCCGACCACACCGGACTCGGTCCCGCGTACCAGCATCAACGGCATGGCGAGCTTCGAGACGTCGTCCCACAAGGTGGAGAAGTCGGGCATCTCCGCGGTCTCGACGAGGCGGGGCCGCTGGTAACGCCAGACCCACCGACCGTCGTCGCGTTCGACCGCGTTGTGCAGGACGCCGCGACGGAGCGACGACTCCGACCGGGTCGGGTTGAACTCGATCGTGCGGGCGAGGATCTCGTCGAAGCTCTCGAAGCTCTCCGGCCCGGCGATGAAGGCGGCGATCGGTGCGGCCTTCTCGCGGTCGACGCCGGGGGTGACGTCGACGAGGGCGAGCTTGCGCACCAGCTCGGGCCGACGGGCGCCCAGGGCGATCGCGGTGAGGCCGCCCAGCGACATGCCCACGACCATGGGCACGTCGGGCGCGAGCGTGCGGAGCGCGACCGCGACGTCACCGGCGTTCTGGACCGGGCCGAACGGCCCGTCGTCGCGGGGGTCGGAGTGGCCGTGCCCCGGCAGGTCGACCGCCACCAACGGCCGGTCGAGGGCGAGCGCGACGGTGTCCCACGTGTGCGCGTTCTGGGCGCCACCGTGCAATAGCGCGAGCTCGGCCGGCGCCGAACCCCAGACGAGCGCGCTGACCGCGCGTCCCGGTTCGACCTCGACCGCCGTGCGGCGCACCTCGGGAGGTCCGGTCCACGGCAGGCCGACCTCTTCGGCGTTCTCCTGGAACAGCCCGAACTCGTCGTAGTGCATGACGCGGACGCTAGGCGGCGAGGCCGGTGCAGTCCCGCAGCGCGTTCCAGTCGGCGAGGGCCTTGTCGGTGTCGGGACCGGGGGGAACCGGCTCGGGCACACCCCCCTTGATCTGGGCCGGGAGCCAGCTGTAGGCGTCGACGTCGCGCCCGGTGGCGGTGACCTGGAGCACTCCGCTCACACCGGCGGGCCCGCTCTCGTTGTAGAAGATGAAGTTGCCGAGCCCGTAGCCCACGAACGCGGTGCCGAGGCGCCCCGCGCCCTGCTGGCGGTGGGCGTGGCTGCCCACGACGATGTCGGCGCCGGAATCGACCAGCCGCTGCGCGAGCGAGCGCTGGTCCTCGTCCGGGCACATGTCGCCCTCGTTACCCCAGTGGAGCATCACGACCACGGTGTCGGAGTCGGCGCGGGCGGCGAAGACGCCGGCGAGGAGCCTGTCGACCCACGGGGGCTTCGCCGACGCGAGCCCACCCTGGGTATCGGTCGCGGTCCAGGTGTCGAGCAGGTTGCCGTCGAGCACCTCGGTGGCGGTGAACACCGCGATGCGCTGGCCCTTCACCTCGACCCGGAACGGCGCGAACGCCTCGGTCGCGTTGGCGCCGATCCCGATGACGACCGGCGCCGGTGATGCTGCTTTCGCGGCGAGCGAGTCGAGCAGCCCCTCGGGGCCGTAGTCGAGCCCGTGGTTGTTGGCCATCGACACTGCGTCGACACCGGCGGCGCCGAGGGCGGTCAGTGCGGTCGCGGGCGTCCGGAACTTGTACTCCTTGTCCTGCGGTGTGCCCCGTTCCGTGATCGCGGTCTCGAGGTTGACGACCGCGACGTCGGCGGCCCCGAGGACGAATGCGATGGGCGCCAGCACGGTGGCCGGGTCGGCGGTCAGCTTCGTGCGCAGGCCGCCCTCGAAGTGCACGTCACCGCCGAACGCGAACGTCACCGGTTGCCCGTTGCCCCGGCGTGGATCGCGGACGATGGCGGTCGGCGGGGGAACCGGCGGAACCGTCGTGGTCGTTGAGCTCGTCGTCGTGGGCTGCGCCCGCGTCTCCGGGTCGTCGTCACGAAGGAGCGCGCCGGCGGTGACGACGCCGCCGGCGATCACCGCGGCGAGAGCGAGCGCCAGCAGCGACCGGGTGACCAGACGGCGCCGCCGAGCGGCGCGCCGCTGGAGGCGCCGGGCGGCGCGGCTGGACTCGTCGGGGGTCATCCTCTATTGCCTCGCCAGGTCATGTGAGAACCCGTTGATCATGCCCTTGAGAGCGTGAGCCTAGGGGCGCGGCGGCTCGCTTCTAGGCTTCCGGCGTGCGCCGTGTTCCTCGCCTGAGCCCGCGTGCCTACCGCCGGGTGACATTCCTCGCCGCGGTCCTGCTCGCGATCATCATCGTGACCGGCGGAGCGGTGCGGCTCACCGACTCGGGCCTCGGTTGTCCCGACTGGCCCAACTGCTCCCCCGGCCGGCTCGCACCCCGGGAGACGAGCGACGCCAACGCGATGATCGAGTTCGTGAACCGCGTCTTTACCGGGCTCGTGTCGGTGGCGGTGATCCTGGCCGTGCTCGGCTCACTGGTGCGCGTGCCCCGGCGGCGCGATCTGGTGTGGCTGTCGTTCGGTCTGGTCGCGGGCGTGTTCGCCCAAGCCGTCCTGGGCGGGCTCACCGTGTTGTTCCATCTGAAGCCGCAGTTCGTGATGGCCCACTTCCTCCTGTCGCTCGTGCTCCTCACCAATGCGCTGGTGCTGCACCGGCGCGCCGGACAACCGGGAGGACGGGCTCGACCGGTCGCGCCCCGCTTGGTCGTCCTGATGAGCTGGCTGCTGCTGGCCGCGGCCACCATCGTGGTCGCGACCGGCACCGTGGTCACCGGCGCGGGTCCGCACAGCGGCGGCGGGCGCGAGGACGACGTCGAGCGGCTCGACCTCTACATCCCCGACGTCGCGCGGGTGCACGGGACGAGCGTGGTGGTGTTCCTGACGCTCGTGCTCGTCACTCTGGTGGTGCTCCGGCGCGCTCGCGCGCCCGTGCACGTCCACCAACGACTCGGTGTCCTGCTGGCGGTGCTGGTCGCGCAGGCGGGCGTGGGTTACGCGCAGTACTTCAACGACATCCCCGCGCTGCTCGTCGGCATCCACATCGCCGGCGCGACCGCGGTGTGGGCGGCGGTGGTGTGCTTCCACCTCGGCTTGTTCTCCGCCGGCGACGAGCGCCGCCCCGCCACCGAGCCGGTCCGTCGCGACCTTGCCGGGGCTGCGGTCGGCCTCGGGTAACGTCGCCGCCGATGGCGGACGCGGCGGTGCTGACCGAAGGCTTGCAACGGTTCTTCGGCGAGACGCGGGCGGTCGACGGCGTTGACCTCGCGGTCGAGCCCGGAGAGATCTACGGCTTCCTCGGGCCCAACGGTGCGGGCAAGTCCACCCTGATACGGGTGCTCGTCACGCTGCTCGCGCCGACCGCCGGCCGCGCCGTCGTCGCCGGCCATGACGTCGCCACCCAGCCGCTCGACGTGCGTCTCAGCATCGGGGTC
>Ga0136614_10000262_pt1 | contig 23912 bp, 20 predicted proteins | sample AntDrymUQ2792106_2_FD_106643 | JGI IMG/M metagenome (GOLD analysis project Ga0136614, IMG submission 106643) | Polar desert sand microbial communities from Dry Valleys, Antarctica - metaG UQ279 (21.06) | ecosystem: Environmental > Terrestrial > Soil > Desert | place: Antarctica: Dry Valley... | reverse complement strand
TTCCAGTTCTTTCAGTTCGTCCTCAGTTTCAGAAATCAAAGCATTATAGTCCATTTCCACATTATACGCATAAACTCATTTAACTTGGTATTATAACCGGAAAAAAACACGAAGCGGGTCGAAAAAAAATTATTTCGACCCGCTTCGTGTTTTTTTCCGGTTTATTTTATCGGTTATTCGACTCGACCTTCGACTTCAACGCGTTATTTTTGGCACTTTCCAGAGCGAGTTGTTTGGCTTGCGGCAAAAGCTCGATGGCTTTCTTTAACTGTGAATCGTATTCGTTAAAAACCTGCAATGATGTCGTCACGCCGTATGCGGCGGTGACCAGTTCGGTGCGCAGAATCCGCTGGATATATTCGCGTTCACGGTCAACCTGCGCGGCGGTTAAACCGTATTTCTCGCCCGCAAACTTCTTAAATGTTTGATAAAGATTATCGGTAATCGGAAAATCAGTCGCCTTCAAATCGTAAGCGAACGTAATTGAGCGGTCAATTTTATAACTTTCAAACCCCTTAATTTTTCCGTATGCCAAATCAAGGGTGAAGGCGAAAATCGGGTCGTTAAATTTTTGTTGAAAACGGGCTTTGCCAGCAGTAATAGTCTGCGCTTTGACGATTTCGTCCGGGTTAATGCCGCCGCCGCTGTAAACTTTCCTACCCAAATCTGTTTTGCTTTCCGCGCCTTTCGGTCGGTTCGTCATTTCGTCCCGCAGACTTCCGCCGTCGGTATAATAATTGTAAAGATTGCCGTCCGAATAATCGCGCTGAATCAATCTACCGGATGGCGTTTGATATTTAGCAATCGTCAAAAGCAGCATCGAACCGTATTCCAAACCAAAAGGGTTTTGCACAAGACCTTTACCGAAAGTGTTTTCGCCGACGATTAAGGCGCGGTCATGGTCTTGCAGCGCGCCGGCGAGAATTTCCGAAGCCGAAGCGGTATTGCGGTTAACGAGCATCACAATCGGCGTGTTATCAGGATTGGAGTTTTCCGCCGGATACGGATTTTCAATGCCGTCAATGCGACCTTTCTGCGTGAAAATGTTTTGCCCGCGCGCGAGAAACGTATTAGCGACCCGCAACGCCTGATTAACCAAACCGCCGCCGTTATTTCGCAAATCAAGAACGAGCTGCGTCATTCCCTGACTTTTCAATTCAACCATCGCCTGGCGAAATTCTTCATACGTCGTTTGATTGAAACTGCCGGTCATGGCGATATAACCGACGCCGGGACGAATCAGATAAGCTTCGGGAATTGAGGGCTGCGAAACGGAGTCGCGTGTGATTTCAATAGTTTCGCGCTTGCCGGTGCCGTGTCGCTCGACGGTAATTTTGGCGATTGTTCCGCGCGGACCGCGCAGATTGCTGCTGACCGCCGCTGAAGGTTTGCCGAGCATTGAAACTCCGTTAACTTCGACTATTTTATCGCCGTAACGAAAACCGGCTCGATTTGCGGGCGCGCCTTCAAAAGTCGCGCGGATGTATGTGGCGATAACGTTACCGTTTTTATCGCTCAGACTGCCGATGCTCGCGCCGATGCCGAAATATTGCGAACTCTGTTCGGTGCGAAACTGCTCAAACTCTTTGGCGTCGAAATAATTCGAGTGCGGGTCGAGCGTATGCAACATCGAAGTAATCGAACTTTTGAAAAGTTCGTTGTAATCAATGTTTTTACCGCCAACGTGATTATCCTGAATCAGCGTCAAAGCCTCGGCGAGATCCTGACCGATTTTGTCAGTCGTGATCGCTTTCGTCGGTCTGGTGGTTTGAATCTCGTCTGATGTTTTCGGTTTAATTTGGGCGGTTTTTGCAGGTTGAGCAAAAACATTTGATAAAAGAAAAACGGTTAAAAGAAAGCCGCCAAGCAGGTTTGAACTTTTTTTCACTACAAAAATCTCCTACAACTCTTGATTTGCGAACAAGGCAAATTTTCTGGAAAATGATAACATTTGTTTGAGGAAAAAGCGACGAAATAAGTTGCACGCGTCGGTTAAATCAAAGCGAACTTTTCATTTGATAAACGGTAATACAAGGAATTAAGAAAAATTATGCTTAAACAAATTTCCACTTTAATTATAATCTGTTTCGCCGGTATTGGCGTTTTAGCGCAAACTGAAATATACACCGCGCCGGTTAAATGGGAAAGATACAAAGTTAGTGACAAAAGCGTTTCAGTTTTGTTCCCGAAACTGCCGGTTTTAATTCAAAACGTGGATGCTTGCAGCGAAATGGAAACGAGACGATATGCCGTTTATGCCGAGAATGTCGTTTATGGATTAAATATCACATTTCAGATTAATCAAAAACCACCTGATTTTTGCCGCCAGATACAAGGTTTGAGAAAGTTTGATGAAAAAAGATTTGAGGACAGATTAAATGAATTGGCGGCTTCGCTAAAAACCGAAAAAACAGAGAAAATCACTAGAAACAATTTAGAAGTAATAAAAGTCAGCGGTGAAATTATCGCTTATTGGCTGATAAACGATTTCAAAAATAAAAGATGGTTTGAAGTCTGGACAACAGAGAAGGACGAAACAAATTTAAGAATCAAAAACTTTGTCGAATCTATCAAGATAGAAAAAAATCTTTCGGGAATTGAAATCGAAAAAGGGGCAACCCGCACACTCGGCGACGAGGTTGTTGACAACGACAATAAAGATTCTCAAAAGGCAGAAGTCAAAGCAGGCTTGGAAAAAACGGAAACCAAAACTATAAGAACTGTCGTTATCCCTAAACCAGGATATACGGATGCAGCGAGGAACGCGCAGATTCAGGGAATGATAACTTTACGAGTTGTTTTTCTGGCAAGCGGAGGAATCGGGAGCATTACGCCGGTTAATAGTTTGCCTGATGGATTAACCGAACAGGCAATCGCCGCCGCTAAGAAAATTGTTTTCATTCCGGCGAGAAAGAACGATACAAATGTAACGATTCTGAAAACCGTTCAGTATAACTTCAGCATCTACTAAAAATGTCTCACTTACTCGAAGTTAAAAATTTACAAACGCATTTTCCGACGCGCGCCGGACTGGTGAAAGCCGTTGATGATGTCAGCTTTTATATTAACGAAGGCGAGCTGCTCGGCTTGGTCGGCGAATCGGGTTGCGGGAAATCAATCACGGCTTTATCGGTGATGCGCTTGATTGCGGCACCCGGAAAAATCGTCGGCGGCTCGATAACTTTCAAAGGCGAAGAACTTCTTACGGCAAGCGACGAACGGATGCGCGATATTCGGGGCGACGATATTTCGATGATTTTCCAAGACCCGATGACATCATTGAATCCGGTTTACACGGTCGGCGAGCAAATCGCCGAAGCGCTGCGCCTACATCGCGGGCTAAATAAAAAAGACGCGGTTGAGGCGGCAATCGAAGCGATGAAAGAAGTGGCGATGCCCGCGCCGGAACGCAGAATTAAAGATTATCCGCACCAGCTTTCCGGCGGAATGCGCCAGCGGGTGATGATTGCCATGGCGCTTGCCTGCAATCCCGAACTGTTGATCGCCGACGAACCGACGACGGCGCTAGACGTGACGATTCAAGCACAAATTTTGGAATTGTTGAATGAATTGCGACAAACCCGAAAACTCGCGGTGCTTTTAATCACGCACGATTTAGGTGTCGTTGCGGAAGTCGCCGACCGAGTTTGCGTAATGTATACAGGCAGAATCGTCGAACAATCCGGCGTTAATGAAATTTTCGAGCGTCCGAAACATCCATATACACAAGGACTTTTGCGTTCCGTGCCGAAACTGCGCGGCATCGGCGAGGCGAAGGAAGGAAGACTTTCGACCATCGAAGGAACCGTTCCAAGCCCGACAAACTTACCGGCAGGTTGTCATTTTGCGCCGCGCTGTGAATTTCGTATGGAAAGATGCACACACGACCCGCTGCCGCTTTACGAAGTTGGAAATGATGTAAAAGTGCGCTGTGTTCTTTATGATGAAACTATTACCGAGAGGGAAAAGAGTTTTTCTGCGACCGCTGACAGCTAAGGATTTCGGCAAAGTTGTTACCCTTCACAAAAATAAATTGCCAAAGAAAAAATGATTGCTGCTAAAACCGAAAAAACAAAACTCATCGAAGTTCGCCATCTCGTCAAGCATTTCCCGATTGAGAACAGCGACGATGTAGTCAAAGCCGTTGACGGAGTATCGTTTGATATTTTTTCGGGCGAAACGCTCGGCTTAGTCGGCGAATCGGGCTGTGGCAAATCAACCGTCGGCAAATGTCTTTTAAGATTGTATGAACCGTCGAGCGGTGAGGTTTTGTTCGAAGGACAAAATCTCGTCGGTTTGCCGAACAAAGAAATGCAGCTTTTACGGCGCGAGATGCAGATTATTTTTCAAGACCCATACGCCAGCCTTAACCCGCGTTTGAGTATTTTATCAACCGTTTCCGAACCGCTGAAAATTCACGGCATCGGAAACAAAACGGAACAAAGAGAACGTACGGGAGATTTGTTAAAAAAGGTCGGGCTCGACCCGAATTATATGCATCGCTATCCGCACGAATTTTCCGGCGGTCAGCGACAGCGCATCGGTATCGCCCGCGCTCTGGCGTTAAATCCGAAATTGATTATTTGCGACGAGCCAGTTTCAGCGCTCGACGTTTCCGTGCAGGCTCAGGTCGTCAATCTTTTGCAGGATTTACAAGCCGAATTCGGTTTAACTTATCTGTTTATCTCGCACGGTCTCGCCGTCGTCGAGCATATTTCGCAGCGCGTCGCTGTAATGTATCTCGGAAAAATCGTCGAAATTGCCGAAGGACGGGAGCTTTATGATAATCCGCTTCATCCGTATACGAAGGCTTTGCTGTCGGCGATTCCAATTCCTGACCCGAAACAGAAGCGCGAAAGAATTATTTTGACCGGCGACGTTCCGACTCCAATTAATCCGCCGTCGGGCTGTCGTTTCAGAACGCGCTGCCCGTGGGCGATTGAAGATTGCGCAAAGGTTGTTCCCGAACTCAGAGAAATTAAACCGGATCATTTCGCTGCCTGTATTCGGGTCGAAGGCTACGATTCCGCGCCTGCCAAATTAGGTTAATCATTAAAATTAAATTGAAACGTCCGCCTGGAAACGAGCGTATCATACGACACATTCAGCAGTTTTCCAATCAACAACAAAAAATCTAAAGTTAAAATTAACGGAGGGATAATTTATGAACGAGGATTTACCGAGCCAGAACCAGCCGGTCGAAAACGAATGGCAGGCGCCGCCTTTGCCGGAGGAAATTAAAAGAATTGACGAACCGGCGCAAATGTCGGAACTCGGCACTTTGGGCGGCATCTTTTTCGAGCCGGGCAAAACTTTTGAAGATCTGCGCCGCAAGCCGAGGTTTGTTTTGGGTACGCTCTTGATAATTTTATTGACGACAACGCTCGTCTTTCTGCTTGCCAATAAAATCGGCGAGGAAAATTTAAGACAGTTTATTGCCGAACAGGTTGATAAAAGTTCACAGATGCAGGCGGCGACAGGCGAACAAAAAAACAAAGCGATAGATTTACAAATCACGATTATCAAAGTAACCCGGTATTTGATTCCGCTTTTCGTCATCATCGGGTTAGCCATCGGCGGCTTGATTTACTGGCTGGCAATAAAGGCGGTTGGCGGAACGGGAAATTATCTGCACGGTTTGAGCGTCTGGATTTATTCGAGCATTCCTCCGACAGTCGTCTCGGTGATTGCCAACTGCATCGTTTTAATATTTAAATCAACCGATGAAATTGATGTCGCCGCCAGTCAACGCGGAGTATTACACGCCAATCCGAGTTTTTTGATTGACGGCAAATCAATGCCCGTCTTAGCTACGCTGCTCGCAACCTTTGATTTGTTTTTAATTTGGGGCTGGATTTTAGCCGCCATCGGATTAAGAATTACCGGAAAAATTTCCTCCGGCGCGGCTTGGGCGATAGTCTTGATTATGGCGCTTGTCAGCGTAACATTTCGGGTTGTGCTGTCGTTAGTTAACGGTGTCCCGATGTAATGAATTTGTTTGGTAAAGTGAATTGCCGCTCGATAATTCACTTCAAATTTGAAAAAAGCTGATTGAAAACTTGAAGCGAAAAATAAAAAAACGAAAACACGCGAAGCGGCACGAGACTGATACGTCTTTAATTTCTTTTAGTGTTTTTTGTGTATTTTCGCGGGTTAATTTTTCACAAAAATCAGTTTTTAATCAGCTTTTAAGGTTATTCATATCGCAACGCTTCAATAGGGTCTAGTCGCGCCGCTTTCCAAGCCGGAAAAAGCCCGAAAACGATGCCGATGCCGACACTGGCGAAAAATCCGAGCGGCGGCGCCCACCATGGCACGTAGGATGGGAAAACGAGCGCGATTAAAAATGTTAATGCCCATCCGAGTAACAGTCCGACGAGTCCGCCGAAGCCGGTTAATGTCGCGGCTTCGATGAGAAATTGGAGAAGAATATCCGATTGTTTCGCGCCGATAGCCTTGCGAATGCCGATTTCGCGCGTTCTTTCAGTAACGGAAACAAGCATAATATTCATCACGCCGATGCCGCCGATTAGTAAGCCGATGCTAGAAATGACGATCATTGCTAACGCGGCGCTCGCCGTGATTGCTTGAAACTGCTCGATAATACCGGCTGCGGTTTCCATACCGAAATTATTCGGCTTGCCGAATTCGACCTGACGGCGAACGCGCAGCAAATCCTGAACTTCGTCTTTCGCTTTATCCAATTGTCCTTCGCGGGCGACAGCGAGCAGAAATAAATCATCAGCGTATGGTTTCAGGCGCAGAGCCGACTCAATCGGCATATACACGACGTTGTTTTGGTCGTTGCTTCCTCCGCCTCCGCCAAAAAGCTGCTCGCGTTTTTCAAGCACTCCGATAACGCGGAAAACTCTGCCGCCGATTTCCAGGTTTTCGCCAATGGGCGAACCGAACGGGAAATACGCATCAACCACCGATGACCCGATTAAACACACATCGGCTTTGTCGTCGGATTCGTTCTGCGTAAACCAGCGACCTTCCTGCAAAATAACGGTGTTCGTTTTTTCAACGTCCGGTAACGTGCCTTGCAGCCGCACGCTCGAAGAAGTTTTGCCGTTTTTGCCGGAAACAAGCAATTTCTGTCCGAAAAAATTATTGGTGATGTCTAGAAACGGGACGGCGACTTCGATGGTCGGAAGGCGATTGAGCGCTTCGGCATCTTCCATCGTCAACGGTTTTCGCATTCGCTCTTCCTGCGTCCGCCGATGACCGCCGACTGCCTGAATATCGAATTTTCTCAGAAATATCGAGCGTGTTCCGAACGATTCAACCTGTTTTTTTACTGCTACATCAATGCCGCTGATAAACGAAGAAATCAACATCACTACCATTACGCCGATGATAACGCCGAAAATCGTCAAAAACGAGCGTAGTTTATTAGCGCGCAATGTGTTGAGCGCCATCTTCAAATTTTCGTAAAAACTGCCGCTAAGAAAATTCATAAATTATTTAACATTTACTTTTTGTTTCCAGTAGTAAATGTTTATTCTGCTCTTAACGCTTCAATCGGATCGAGTTTTGCCGCTTTCCACGCCGGGTAAAGTCCGGCTAGAACGCCGACGAGCGCGGAAACCCCGATGGCAATGACCGCCGCATACCACGGAATAACTGTTTGAATTAAATACGCGCTGATGATAAACCCAAGCAGTTTCGCCAAAATTAATCCGCTAATGCCGCCGATTGCCGAAAGCGTCGCGGCTTCAAGCAAAAATTGTTTTAAAATGTCAGCTTGCCGCGCGCCGAGAGCTTTCCTAATGCCGATCTCGCGTGTGCGTTCCGTGACGGCGACGAGCATTATATTCATAATAACAATTGCTCCGACTAATAACGCAATGCCGGGAACCGCGAGAATAATGGTGAAAATCGGACCTAAAATACTGTCGCGCAGACCGGCGATAGCATCGGGCGTCAAAATTCCGAAATTGTCTTTTTCGCCGCCCGTTAGTTTACGTTTGATTCTAATCAGACTGCGGGCTTCTTCCACCGCGTCGTTGAATAACTTGGCGGATTTCGCCGTTGCTTCAAAATAAAGCCCGCGGCTGCGGGTCAAACCGCCGAAATTCGAGCCGTAGGTTTTGATCGGAAGCTGCACGAAAGCATCCTGCGGCTGACCGAAAACCGTGCCTTTCGCCGTCCGCACGCCAATTACGCGATAGGGAATTCCGCGTATCGTAAATTCTTCGCCGACAGCCGAACCAAAGGGAAAAAGTTTCGTGGCGACATCAGTGCCGATAAACGCTACGCGCTGGGCATTGGCGTTTTCCGCATCCGTGAAAAACCTACCTTCGGCAACGTCAACATTGCTGATTTCTCCGATAATCGGTTCCACGCCGTCAACCGTTACGTCCTCCATCACTTCGGCTCCCCGTTTGATTTCGGAAGTGTTCGGAAGCGCTTTCGCCCCGATTTTATCAATTAACTGAGCGCGTTCTTTAATGAATTCGAGTTCGTCGAAAGTCAATTCCTTGTTGCGCCGCTGCGCTTCGGCAATCGTGTCGGTGTTTTTGAAATCTTCAAAACTGAACCGCCGGATCGTAAAAGAATTTGAACCGATGCCCGCAATTTTTTCGTCAACATAAGTGTTAAAACCCTGCAACAAAGACAAGACGACCATAAACGCCGTCACGCCGATAATCATTCCCAGCAAAGTTAAAAACGAGCGAAGTTTGTGCGCCCAGATTGCCGAGAGCGCGAGTTTTAATGTTTCGGAAAAATTCATTTTTGAAAGCGATACAGAATTTATACGGCTAATTCTTTGCCAAGGTTTTTATTTTATCATTTGAGAGCAGTTGCCAGATACTCGCCGCGTGACAAAACAAAACAATCGGCACCACTACAGTCGGAAGCCAAACGAACGGAAAATACAAAACGGCGCGGTTCGGTTGTTCAAAAGCGAATTGTTGTAAAGGGAACGGAAACGATAGGAACGCGTTGATAACGATATTGATTAAAAGTCCGAGCGCGAGAAAGTTCCAGACGAGCAGCAGAAAGCGATTCGTTTTGCCGCCGCGAAAAGCCAGCCAAAACACGAGGGGCGCGGTTAAGCCCGACAGAATATCGTAATTTCTGCCTTCAAATGTCATCAATTGCGGAATTTGTCCGGCTTGGAAAAGCCACAGCAAAACCAACTCGACCGGAACGCGGACGAAGTGAAGAATCGTTAAGGTTTTTAACGAAAGCTGAGAGATGAAATCTTTTCGGGCGAAAACAAAAAGCGCCGTTATCAACAAAAACGCGGGAATAATACCGAAAACGGCAATTCGCGGCGGAACAGAATCAGTTTTGGCGTAAAAGCTGCCGGTGGCTAAAACGGCTTGAAAGAAAAGCCAGAAGGGAATCAGAAAGCTCAGAAATTTCGCGGCAACCGAAGAGAAAGCGCCACGTTTGATCGCGTAAAGAAAAATGCCAACCGTGAGCAATGTTGTCAATATAAAAGTTATTGAAACATAAGCCGGCAAATTCTCGATCATTTTATTCGCTCGTCTTTTTCGATTTCGCCGTCGCGGATGGTGATCACGCGGTGAGCGCGTTCAGCGATGTCGTGTTCGTGCGTGACGAGGATAATCGTGTTGCCTTCGGCGTGAAGTTTTTCAAAAAGGAGCATAATCTCGAAACTCGTTTTGGTGTCGAGCGCGCCGGTCGGTTCGTCGGCGAGCAGAATCGAAGGATGATTGACGAGAGCGCGGGCGATGGCGACGCGCTGCCGCTGACCGCCGGAGAGTTCGTTCGGACGATGCGTAACGCGGTCGCCGAGTTCGACCGAAGCCAGAGTCGCCTGCGCGCGTTCGTGACGTTCGCCGGCGCCGACACCGGCATAAATCAAAGGAAGTTCGACGTTATGAAGCGCGGTGGCGCGGGCGAGAAGATTAAAAGTTTGAAATACGAAACCAATTTCTTTGTTGCGAATCGCGGCAAGCTCGTCGTCGGTCATCGCCGAAACGAGATTGCCGTTAATCCAATACTGACCTTTCGACGGCGAATCGAGACAGCCGATCAAATTCATCAAAGTGGATTTGCCCGAACCCGACGGTCCGATGATGGCGAGGTATTCGCCTTTTTTCACTTCAAACGAAACGCCTTTCAAAGCGTGAAGCTCTTCGGTGCCCATCTGATATGTTTTCCAGATGTTGCGCATCGAAATTAAAGATTCCGGAGGCGCGTCCGTGACGCTTCCGTTCGCCTGGTAATTGTGATTTTCCGTTGGCATAAAATTATTTAGTCGCCGTTTCTGCGCCTTCTTTCTTGACCTGCCTTTTGACGATTGTTCCTTCTTTCAAAGTATTTAGCACGCGGCTCGGACCGGTGACAACTTCCTGACCTTCGGAAAGTCCGGCGGTAATTTGAATATCTGATTCGCCTGTGATTCCCGTTTCGACTTCGACAAACTTGGTTTTGTTGTTTTCTAAAACATACACGCCTTTGATAGTTTTCGGCTTTTCGGCTGGAGCGGCGGGCGTATCGCCCTGAATTGTCGGCGACGGCGAGGCTTCCGGTTTCTTTTCAATTACCGCCTGGAGCGGCACGGCGATGACGTTATCCACGGTTTTGGTGTTTATCACGGCGGTCGCGCTCATTCCGGGACGCAGACTGATTTTGAACTCATCGGACAAATCTTTGAGTTCAATGACGACGCGAAATTCTTTGGCTTCCTGCACGTTGATATTTACGGAGAGCCCGCCGGAAGTTTGCGATTTACCGACGGCAAGCGGCGTTTTTTGACGAACTTCGCCGATGATTTCCCGTTCACCGAACGCGTCAACTTTAACTTTAACCTGCTGCCCGACCTCGACTTTATCAATTTCAGTTTCATCAACTTTGACTTCGACGTTTACCGTTGACATATCGGCAATCGTCATCAAAGCGGTCGTTGACAAACCCGCGACAGCGAATGTTCCCACTTTTGAAGGAATTTCGGCGATGATGCCATTAATCGGAGCGGTAACCAACGTTTTATCACGCTGATTGCGCTGCCCGCGTAAAACCGCCGTCGCTTGATTGGCGCGATTTAAACTAGCGTCCGCACTGTAATTGGCTGTATCTACGCCGCGTCTGGCGTCTTTAACAGCGACTTCCTGTTGTTTGGCGCGGGCGCGTGATTCATTCACGCGGGCGTTCGCTTCGTTGACGGCGAGTTGCTGTGACTTCAAGCGAGCCTGGGCGTTGCGTAAAGCAACCTGCGCGGTTTCAACGCGATCTTTTGCCGCATCAAAAACCGAGCGCGATTCAACACCGGCTTCGACCAATTCGGCAGTTCGTTTCACTTCGCGGTTCGCGGTATTTAAATCAACCTGCGCCCGGTCAACGTCGGTTTGCGCGGCGACGACTTGCTGACGCGCCGAAGCAACTTGCTGCAAAGCGGTATCAACCTGCGCCTGTGTTGCAATAAATCCCTGTTGCGCCTGCGAATACTGATTTTGCGCGGCGGTCACTTGCGAGCGCGAAACCTGCGTTTCGTTCTGCGATGCCTGCAAAGCGGCGAGCTGCGCGTCGGCGTTTGACTCTAACTGGTCAGGGTCGAGCCGCACGAGCATTTGACCTTTCGTGACCGGATCGCCTTCTTTGACGGTGATTTCTTCGATGCGTCCCTGAACTTCGCTCGTTAGATTCATAAACTGAATCGGTCGCACTTCGCCCGAAGCCGTCACGTTCGAGCGCAGCTCGCGGCGCGTTTCGACTTTGACGACCGTCACTTCCGGCGTGTCTTTGCGCGTTGCGAAAACGCTGGCGATAATAATAATAGTGATTAAAACAGCGGCTGATGCGCCGATAATGATTTTAGCTTTACGGCTGATTGCCATATTTTTTATTCCTTTTGAAAATAAAGTTATTGGGTTTTTAAGAATTAAGCTAACACAATCGAATAAGTCTGTGTGCGTCGTAAAATTCCTACGTCGAAAAAGTCGAAAGAGTTTCAAAAAACAATTTTGTTAATATATTAGTTTATTGCGGCGGCATGCCGCTTTTCTGTAAGAGCCGGTTTCAAGATTTTCCGGGATAATTTTGAATAATTTGCCGTTGACGAATCTCGCGGCGCGATTTACGATTTACGAACGGATAAATACGGGTTAAAATGTCCTTGCCGTAAGCAATCAAAACAAAAAGCGTCAGGTGATGGGAAAATGATAAAATGTCAAAGTTGCGGAACGCCCAATCTTTACGGCTCGCAGTATTGCGACGAATGCGGGGCGCGGCTGTCGAAAAAGGACGACGAAGCGAATAAAATAAACAACATGCCTGATTATCAAAAGCAAATTGCCGATTCTCCCGTTTTTCAATCGTCCAGCGGCGCGACTTCAATCGGCATTCCGTCAGTTGCCGAAGTTATTAAAGAAGCGGAAAAATCTTTCGTCGAAAGTAAACAGTCGAATGCCAAAGGCGTTCATTCAACTTTGAAAATAGAACGCGGCGAAGCGAGCGGCACGGAATTTTCGCTGACGACGGACGAATCGTATATCGGACGTTGGGACGCGGATAACGGCGTTTTTCCTGATATTGATTTGGACGTGCATGATCCAGAAGCGAAAGTTTCGCGGCGGCATGCGCGAATTACATTTATAAACGGTAAATATACCCTTGAGGATTTAGGCTCGACCAACGGAACTTTCGTCAATCGCGGCAGGCGTTTGATTCCCGGCACGGCGCAGCCGCTTAATGACGGTGACGAAATTATTGTCGGGAAAACTTTTATGCGATTTTACATAAATCAATAAATAAAAAAATGGCTTATTGTTATGAGTGCGGCGAGCAAATCGCCGAAAACGATGTGTTTTGTCCGTATTGCGGAATTTCCATCCAGCCGCTTGCGATAGCAAACGGTGAAGATGACGATTCGCTAGACAAAACGATTATCGTCCAGCAACCGAAAGCGGTTACAGTCGCGGAATCCGCTGGTGACGCGGCTGATAAAATCCACGCGTCTATAAAAGCAGATGAACCTCAAATCAGAGAAAGGTTAGTCGGCGATTTTGTTTCGAACAAAGCAGACGATTTTTCAACGGACACGACCTCGAAAAATATAGAATTAACAGCCGGCTCGACTGAAATTTCGCCCGCGGTTGTTAAACCGGATACACCCTTAAGCGAAACAGAGGCGGCGGAAAAAGCCGCAATCAAAGCGGAACTTCTGGAAATGGAGAAACTTTTTGAGGAAAAAACGGCGGAAGGGAACGTTTCTGGAAATCCCGCGCATGAAATTGAAATCCTCGAACCGCTTGTCGCAGCCTCGGAAACAGAAGTAGGTTGCCGCGAAGACGAAACTGATCACTCGCGAGCGAATAAATCCGACCAACTTTCGACCCAATCAAGTAAAGAAACGAATCTTGAGCCTGTTTTCATTTCGACAGAAGGTGAAAATGTTGAAAACGCGGCGGGCGGCTTTGATTCGATTACCGAGACTCAAACCGAACGAGCGACGATTTCAGAAAAAGAACTTGACAATAGAAAAGAATTTTCAGCGCCGGTATCGGCAAAAGAAGAAACGCCTGCTTTTGCCGCCGGAGAAAATATAGCTTCGTCCAATAGTCCGGCTATTGCAGAACAGCCGATTTCAATGCCTGATGTTGAACTTCCGGTAGCGGAGAGCTGTCCGCCTTCGAAGTTTGATTCGGTTAATATTATGGAGAAACCGGCGACAAATGAGCAATCACCGGAAAAAATCGAAAGGGGCGATGCTGTTCAACAACAGGCGCCAATCGTCAGCGCGGCTGCTCCCGAAACGGCTGAGAAAGATCAAGAATCGCGTTCATACACTACGCCGAATATTGGCGGCAACGACACCGCCGGAAAAAATAAAACTAAATTAAAACCGCTTGACGAAGGAACGGTTCTAAACGGTCGTTACGAAATTATCCGAAAAATCGGCGGCGGCGGAATGGGCGCGGTTTATCTCGCTTCGGATAAAAACTTAGGCGGCGTTCTTCGCGCCGTCAAAGAAATGGTGCAGTCCTATATCGAAGACGAGCAGCAGGAAAAAGCCGTCAGCGATTTTAAACGCGAATCTTTGCTTTTAACTTCTCTCGATCATCCGACGATTCCGACGATTTACGATTATTTCTTTGACGAAAAGGAAGCGAGATTTTATCTGGTGATGAAATATATCTCAGGCGGCGATTTAGCCGGGCGGCTGCGGTCGGCGCCCGAAAGCCGGATAGACGAGCTGAACGTTACCCAGTGGGCGATTCAAATCGCTGACGTTCTGGATTATCTGCACAACCGCCAGCCGCCGATTGTTTATCGTGATTTGAAACCGGCGAATGTTATGGTTGACGGAAATTCCGGTCGCGTGATGCTGATTGATTTCGGCATCGCCCGCTGGGTCAACAAAGAAGAAAAGGGCGTGACGGCGGTCGGCACGATGGGTTATGCTCCGCCAGAGCTTTTCAGCGGAAACGTCGAAGCGCGTTCGGATATTTACTCGCTCGGCTCGACAATGTTTCATCTGCTGACCGGAGCCGATCCGCAGAGCAATCCGCTTTTAATTTTCGATTTTCAGAAACATCCGCGCCCGCGCCAGATCAATCCACAATTGTCCGACCAGATGGAAAGGATTTTGATGCGGTCGGTTGAATATAACGCGGACAAGCGTTTCGCAAACGCCGACGAAATGCGCAAAACACTTGAAGAACATCTGGAAAATTTGAAGGCTAACCGCGTTACTTTCGGAGTCAAGGAAGCGCCCGTCTCGGTCGCGCTTTCAGACCAGCCGGTTTTTTGCGGATTTTGCGGACAGAAAATCGTGGCGACCGATATGTTCTGCGCTTTCTGCGGCGCTAAACAACCGCTGGCGCAGCAAGGCATTCACTCACATTCGGAAGGCTACACGCCCGCGAAGTTGACCGCCCAGCTTTTAATTATCGGTACGAACGAACTTGAACAACCGGCGTTTCGTTTGGAAAAAGACGATAATCTTGTTGGGAGACGCGATCCGATGTCGAATATATTTCCTGAAGTTGATTTGTCGAAATTTGACCCGCAGACTAAAATCTCGCGTCGCCACGCCCGTATTTGGCGGGAAGGAAGCGAGTTTATGGTTGAGGATTTAGGCTCGTCAAACGGCACGTATATTTTGCCGGTCGTTAGCGACACAATGCGCCTTCAGCCGCATCAGCCGCAGCTTTTAACCAGCGGCGATAAAATAAGATTGGGCGATACGACCTTACATTTCATTCTCGGTTAATAAAATTTCTTCAGGTTCTGAGGCTCAGATTATAAATTTGATCCACAGAATCCTGAGATATGAAACTTGAAGCCTAAAACAAAAATGAGTGTGCAAATAGAGAGAGCCTTTCCGGCAAAATCAAACAGAATCGAACACATAATTGTAGATTTCGACGCCGAACGATTGAAAGCTCCGTTTCTGCTGCGCTGCGGCGCTGTTTTAATAGATTATATTCTGCTCGTTTCCGTCCCGGTCATTAGTCTTCTGCTGACCCGGGTATTTGAAGATGAGCCATCTAAATTTCTTAAAAGCACGACGACCGGTTGGCTGATTATGATTTTATTAGCTTTAACTAACTACATTATTCTCCCGATGTTCAGCGGTCAAACCATCGGTAAAATTCTGACGGGACTGAAAATTGTCAACACCGACGGCAGCTCGCCGTCAGTCGGAAAACTGCTTATAAGGCATATAATCGGTTATCCGCTAACGGTTATAACCGGCGGCATCGGTTTTCTATTTTCAGTTGTAAACCGGCGCGGGCGTGCGCTGCATGACTTTCTCGCCGGAACCGTAGTCGTTTACGGGCGCCGGCGAATGGAGAAAAAAGAAATACAATAATTTTCAAATATCTGCTGTCAATCTTTATAAATCCAAACCCCGAATCGTAAATTGAGTTATGCCGCAACTTATTGTAAAAACTTCTGACCGTCCGACAGAAAAAGTTCCCCTTTCGCGCCTGCGGACTACTATTGGGCGCTCTGCCCGCAGCGACGTTTGTATTCCCGACGCTTTCGCTTCGCGTCTGCACGCCGAAGTTCGAAAGGAAGGCGACGCATTTTGGCTACAGGATTTAGGCTCAGCGAACGGCACGCGCTATAACGGTGCGAGTGTTTCTTTGCCGATTCCGCTTACAGCGGGCGGCGAAATCCAAATCGGCGAAACTAAGATTATTTTTGATGATGAGCGATTACAGATCAGCAAAAACGCGACGCTTATCGCGGATAATACGCAAGCTCTTGACCCTTCGATGACGTTTGCCTTCAGGCAGACGAATCCGACTGCGGAAATTCTCGATTCTCAATTTTCCACGCGCACCGAACTTCTGGCAATAATCAGCAAAGTCGGTGTCGCGTTGCTTTCTTCAAGCGGTTTAGATGAAACACTTAATCAAGTCGCTTCACTGGTGTTTGAAGCCGTGCCTGCCGAACGCTGCGTTATAATGCTGCGCGATGCGGCGGAAGAAGGCGGAATGAAAATTACAGTGGCGCGGACACGCGGTAAAGAAGAGCGGATCGAAGAAGTTCGCATCAGCCGCACGGTGATGGACGAAGTGATGAGCAATGGCAAATCCGTTTTAACCTCTGACGCGCAACACGATCCGCGGTATGCGAGTCAAACAATGCTTCTGCTCGGAATACGCTCGGTTCTCGCAGTACCTTTGAGTGTCAGTGAGACGGAAGTTTTCGGGATAATTTACGCAGATTCGCCGACTGAAGAAGCGACATTTTCTAAAGAACATCTTGATATTCTGACGACTTTGGCATCGGTAGCGGCGATTCGCGTTGAAAACGCGCGGTTGCTTGAAGAACGGTTTGAAAAAGAAAGAATAAAACGCGAGCTTGAACTCGCCACGGAAATTCAGCAAAGTTTTCAGCCGTCCGCGCCGCCGATGATAAATGGTTACGAATTTCAGGGAATTTCATTTTCGTGTTATGAAATCGGCGGTGATTATTACGACTTTATCTCGCAGCCGGACGGTAAAATGCTGATCGCGCTCGGCGACGTATCGGGTAAGGGAACCGCCGCCGCGCTTTTGATGTCAAGCCTTCACGCTTCAATTCACGCTCAAGTCGCGGCGAATACGTCTCTGCATCAAACGGTAAAATCAGTTAATCAATACCTCGCCGAAAATACTCCGAGCAATCGCTTCGTGACGCTTTTTTTGTGCGAATTGGATTCGAATACGGGCATTATCAATTACATTAACGCCGGACATAACCCGCCGCTCATCGGACGCGCCGACGGCACAGTTCAGCAGCTTGAATCCGGCGGTTTTCCGCTCGGAATAATGCCGATGGCGGAATTCGAAGTCGGACAGACCCGGCTCGAACCGGGCGAAGCTCTGGTAATTTATTCTGATGGTGTTTCAGAGGCAAATAATTTAAAGGGTGATGAATTCGGAATGGAAAGATTAACGCAGGTGGTCAGCAAAAATCTACAGGCATCGGCATCGGGTATGCGCGATAAAGTGGAATCGGCTCTTTCCGCCTTTACGGAAACGGCGCCGGCAAATGATGATATTACTTTAGTAATCGTCAAAAGAAAGTAACTTTCAGAATTTTTAACAAATCGAAATTAGAATGTTTTATTTGCAAACCGACTGGTTTTCCACCAATCAATGGTTTTTCGCAAACCTTCTTCTAATCCGACAAGCTTTTCGTATCCGAGCATTTCAACGGCGCGGCTGTTATCGGCTTGGGAATGTTTGACATCGCCTCTTCTTTCGGATTGATATTCGGCTTTTATCGCGTTTTTGCCGGTGATTTTTTTAAGCACTTCAAGCAGTTCGTTTAGAGAAGTTCTTTCGCCGTTGGCAGCATTCATCACTTCACCGATTCCTTTCGTTGTTAGCGCAGCTTTGATATTTGCGTCAACGACGTTGGCAATAAAGGTAAAATCTCTACTTGTTTCGCCGTCACCGTAAATAATCGGTGTTTTGTTCGCCAATAGCGAGTCAACAAAACGCGAGATCACGCCGGAGTATTGCGAAGAAGGATTTTGTCTTGGACCGAAAACATTAAAATATCTGAGACAAATAGTTTCCAGTCCATAAACCTTGGAAAAGACCTGACAATAATATTCGCACATCAATTTTGCGGCAGCATAAGGCGAAAGCGGTTCGGGCAACATTGTTTCAACTTTCGGTAAAACTTCCTTATTACCATATGCCGAACTTGAAGCAGCATAAATCAGGCGGCGAACTTTATTCTCTTTGGCTTTCAAAAGCAAATTAAAAGTGCCGTTGACGCAGGCTTGATGGGTTTCTTTCGGATTATCAACCGAGCGGGGAACCGAAGGCAATGCGGCTTGGTGAAAAATAATTTCCACTCCTTTTACGGCACGTTCAAGTTTTTCGTCGTCATTCAAATCACCCTCGATAAACTCAAAATCGCCAGTGATTTCTTCGAGATTTTCACGAAATCCGGTTACTAAATTATCAAGAATGACAATTTTCGCACCTTGTCGAAGAAGTTCATCTGCTAAATTCGAGCCGATAAAACCCGCTCCGCCCGTTATGAGAAATTTAGATGTTAATGACATTTTTGTGTAATCAGTCGTTATCCGGTACTCAATGATAATAATTATTAAAGTAAAAAATTGCGCAGTTAATGGAAAATTAACAATTCTTAAACCTTTCTGGAGGAACCTGTTTATCAAAATCTTTTGATATTAACAAGATTTTATTCAACAGATGTCCAACTGCGCAAACTTAAAAGTAATTGACAAAACTATAAACTATCAAGTCTTACTTATCTTCCCACGCCAACATACTCGAAACCCATTTCGCGCATATCGCAGGGTTCATAGATATTGCGAAGGTCAGCAATTTTCGGCGATTTCAAAAGTCGTTTAACTTTTTCCAGGTCCAGTGCGCGGAATTGATTCCATTCAGTTAAGAAAACCAATGCATCCGCGCCTTCAATCGCATCGTACTCATCAGTAGCATATTCGATGTCGGGCAAAAAATGTTTTGCTTCGTCCATTGCCACCGGGTCAAATGCTTTTATTTTCGCACCTAGTTTTTGTAAATCCTTTATTATATCAGTAGCTGGAGATTCGCGCATATCGTCGGTTTCCGGTTTAAAGGAAAGCCCAAGAATTCCGATTTGCTTGCCCTTTAAATCGCCGACAAGCTTTTCAATTTTAGGAATCATTGCTTTGCGTTGTCGTTCGTTCGCTTCGATTACCGAATCCACAATCAATGTTTCCACACCATATTGATCGGCGACCGTCGTTAAAGCACGAGTGTCTTTGGGAAAACATGAACCGCCGTAACCGGGTCCCGGATGGAGAAATTTTTTGCCGATGCGATTGTCCATTCCCATTCCACGGGCTACCTCGTGAACATCGCATCCGATAGCATCACACAAATTGGCAATCTCGTTGATGAAAGTAATTTTCGTGGCGAGAAAAGCATTAGCGGCATATTTGATAAGCTCAGCGGCTTCCAGCGAAGTTATGACAATCGGCGTTTCAATTAAATAAAGCGGACGATAAAGATCTTTCATAATGGCAATCGCATCTTCTTCATTGCTCCCGATTACTACCCGATCCGGGCGCATAAAATCTTCAATAGCCGCGCCTTCACGAAGAAATTCGGGGTTTGAGGCAACGCCGAAATTTGTTTTAGTTGTTTGATTCGATTGAACAAACTCTCGCAGCCATTTACCTGTGCCAACCGGAACGGTTGATTTAGTCACCAAAACTTTATAGCCGTTCATCGTTTCGGCAATGCTCTTCGCTGCCGATTGATAATAACTCATATCCGGCGTGCCATCTTCATTCGGCGGTGTCCCAACGGCTAAAAAAATAACCAATGCTTGTTCGACGGCTGATTTTATATCGGTTGTAAAGTGAAGTCTGCCGGCTTTTGAATTCTTTTCGACAATTTGGTCTAAACCCGGTTCATAAATCGGTATGATTCCTTGGTTTAACCGGTCAATTTTATCTGTGTCAACATCTACACAAGTGACTTCAACACCAAATTCTGCGAAACAAGCCCCTGTCACCAGTCCAACATAACCTGTCCCAATAACTGCAATATGCATAAAATTATAATTAATATTTTGTTAAAAAATTCACAAATGAATACAAATATTTACGGGTCACATTTTGCAACATGACCCGCAATATTTTAACGCTAAGCGTAGCTTTGTAAAATTTACAAAAGAAGACTTAGGTTAATGTTTAACGACTTGGGCTGATGATAATTACATCGCCGCCGACTTCCACTTCACTTTCAGAGCCGAGCAAAACTGCCGCAGCAGCAGCGCCACCAGCGGCTAGAAGAAGCGCGGCAAGAGCACCCGCACCAAAACCTGCGGTCGCGACAGGAGCAGCCGTTCCGGGACGCAGACATGGTTTACAACCGGTTTGCGATGGGTTACCAAAACTAGCATCGGTACCAGCAGCAACCTGCTTTTCAGTAGAACCACTACGCAATGTTACCAAACCGGCAGTTGTTTCAACAAACGTTTGTGTGCAACGATCTTCGTCCGCACAACCGACGTCAACACCGAATGTATTTGCCTGACCAGTATCTGCAACGACCGTTGAATTCCTTGTCGTTACACTAGTCGCAACACCAGCATTATTAGAAACGCGAACTTTACCTGAGGTTAACATCGCAATGATGCTGTTACCGGTAAATTTTAATGTTAATGAAGAATCGGAAAGAACTTCAACCCGTCCGTTTTTGCCCAAATTAACAGTAGCGGATGAATTAGAACCGGTGGTAATTGTGCTGCCGGAGGTCAAGGTTGTGTTTGAAACTACGGATTGTCCGTTGACTGTTACTTGACCATTCACAGTAATTTCACCCATCACGTCGGGAGCGGCAATGGCGACCATTGAAAAAGCGCTCCAGACGGCAAAGACGGTAAGCAATGTAGTAAATTTACGAATAATATTTTTGCCGAGCATTTTATTTATCTCCTCTTGTATCAAAACTTTTTTAAGTAAAACCTTCCTCATTTGATACGTCAGTAGAAAGGTGTGAAAAATTAACGAATGGGACTAAGAACAGTTGCATTACCGCCGACAGCGATACGATTATTATCGCTTGTTGCCGCAATAATTATAGCAGCCGCAGCGCCGCCGAGAATCAATGCCCAGCCAATCCATGCGCTTCCGCCGTCGCTGACATCATCGTCTTGAGCTTTTCCCGTTGTCGCAACAGCAGATTCGCCCGCTTTAAGTTGTGCGGTGGTTCCGTCAATCATTTTGATGTTTACCGCATCGGCAGCATTCAAAACTGTGACCCGACCAGCAAGCAAATTGCCGCTAATGCCTTTTTCGTTAAATGATAAAGCTAAAGTCGTATCCGAAGCGAGTTCAATTTTTCCTAACTTGCCTAAATTGATGATCGCGCCGTTCGCATTCGGAGTGGCGATTGTACTGGCTGAAAATACAGAACGACCATTTTGAGCCGCCTCGCCATTGACCTTCACGAATGAATTTTCATCGGCTGTATTTGCACCTGAAATTAAAAGTTCTCCGGCAACCTTTTCGGAGTTTGCCAAAGTAACCATTGAGTAAGTTGCCATTATCGCGACAACCAAGCACATTGAAAGCGCTTTACGAATCCATGATTTGCTATTCATATTTCTCCTCTTGTAATCAATTTGAATCAATAATTTCAAAAAATCAAACCTTTGAATTTTTACATGATTACCATGTTATGTCAATAAATTTGCGCAAAATTTACGCAAAACTGATGTAAAAAAATAAAGGTAAAGTTTCGTTAGGCTTAGTAAAAATAGCAAACCTAAAGAATGTATATCTTTATACCATAATTCGATCCGGTTTTGAAAGTGCCATAAGTAAAAAAATATTGGTTAATAAAGTCTGCCAGCGACACATAGTTTGCCAATCAAAAAGGTAATATTTTATTAGGTTCTGTTTAAATTAAGGAACATACTTTCAATAATAATTATCGTCTGACAGAAGTTATCACAAAAAAACTTTTTGCTTTTCTTTGCGCCTTTGCCGCTTTGCGGCAGCGGCAATGAAGAAATCTCTAGCTAAGATGCGCAGAGGCAAAAGAAGACAAAAACAATTATGATATCAATCTATTTTTGAGATGGCTTGTAGAACTATCTTAATATGTAACACAGATTCACAAAAGAGATTATCGAGAATTGTGTAGCGTGATAAAGTTGTTCTTGCTCCTTAACATTTGCGCATTTACGAGTTTAAGTAGTGGGTGCGCGTCAACACTGGCACGTAACTGAGTTTCAGTTTTTAAAGATTCAGGATTAAAATCAACTTTAAATCTAAAACCTGAAATTGAAATTAATAATCTATGGACGTTTATCATAAAGTTTTATTGAAACTCTACCAGGTCACCGGCGGGAAAGATTCGCACGCAGTTGACTTGAAAGATTTAGTCAAAAATCTTGGTTTTCTCGGAAGTTATAACGATATACTACAAATGTTGAGCGGACAGGGCTGGATTGCTGAAACGCCGAAACTTAATTATGTGCGAATGACTCATTGGGGTGTCAAAGAAGCCAATAAATCCGATAACGGCGAACCGGACGTCGGAGAAGTCGCCAAAAAAGATGCTGTTAAATTAATTGCGGAAACGAAGCAGTTTTTGATTATGCTCGAAGAGTTTAGCTTGGATGCGTCAAAAGAAAATTTCGGACAAATTGAGAAGAAGGCAAGTGAAATAAATACGGCAATCGGAAAACTGAAATCGAGTATCCGATAGCATCGCGCTTGCCAATCACTTTTCAATTCGTGTATGATATTCGTTTCCGCGAAGCGTGGAGACGTTCTCGGTGGGTTTCGCGCCCACTTTTTATTTTGGGCGAAAGACGGGTTGAATGAAACAGTTAATTGACGAACGAATAAAGGAAATCGCCGCTCGCGCGGCAAGTGAAAGCAATTTGGAATTAGTTCACGCCCGAATCATCGGCGCGAGTAAAAATTTAACGGTTCGTATTTTCATTGATAAAGAAGGCGGCGTAACACACGATGATTGTTCAACAATGAGCCGAAAGCTGGACGCGATTCTGGATGAAGAAGATTTCATTCCGGGAAATTATTTAATGGAAGTTTCTTCTCCGGGTCTGGAACGCGAGTTATACAGCTTAAAGGATTTTGAAAAATTTATCGGTAGTTTAGCGAAAGTTAAAACAAATGTGCCAATTGACGGACAAAAGAATTTTCGCGGTCGCATCGGCAGCATCGAGAACGACGAAATAATTTTTGAAGATAAAACCAGAGCAACGGTACGTTTCCCGTATAGCGCGGTCGCCAAAGCAAATCTGGAGATTGATTTAGAGAAAGAATTAAATAGAGACAAAAGTTGATTGTTTATAGTTTGTTGTTAAATAACTAAAGTCGCCATTAACGACCGAGTATGAACCGTCATTCCTAACAAGTTTATGACATCAATTGGACAAAGTATCGAAGCATTAGTCGCCGAGCAGGGAATTGACCGCGATTTAGTGATTGAAGCGATGAAAGAAGCTGTTAAAGCGGCGGCTCGCAAACAATTTAAAGCGCAGGATAAGACCGGCGACAGTATCCAGGTTGACTGGAATATGGAAGACGGCACGATTGAAATTTCGGCGCAGAAAGAAGTTGTTGCCGAAGTGGAAAATCCGTCGAGCGAACTTTCCCTGGAAGAAGCGCGGGAACTTGCCGGCGATGATGTTGAACTTGGCGATATGCTGCTGATTCCGCTGCCGACCGAAGAACTCGGACGCATCGCCGCGCAAACCGCCAAACAAATTCTGGTGCAGAAAGTGCGCGAGGCGATCCGCGAAAAAGTTTATGAAGAATACGTAGACAAAATCGGAACACTCGTTAACGGGACGGTCAAACGCTTTGAACGCGGCGATATGATTATTGATTTGAATAACAACCTTGAAGCGATTCTTCCGAAACAGGAACAGGCGAGAAACGAAACGTGGAATCAGGGCGAGCGGATTCGCGTTGTCAT